>Ga0265295_1000404_pt1 | contig 88287 bp, 80 predicted proteins | sample Munlansysbiofilm_FD_192503 | JGI IMG/M metagenome (GOLD analysis project Ga0265295, IMG submission 192503) | Leachate microbial communities from a municipal landfill in Southern Ontario, Canada - Methane capture system biofilm | ecosystem: Engineered > Solid waste > Landfill > Unclassified ... | reverse complement strand
CGAACTTTGAGGACAAATGGCCAAATGGCTCCGGAAATCACAAATCGGTGGACAAAATAATGCCATACTCTCTTGTTATAGGGACTACTGCAATTCCTGACACTCACTTTTTTGGGGGGATGCCTTGAAAGTGAGCAGATATCCAACTCTAGAAAATCAAGCCATGGTTGTTTCCGTCCTGCACTTCCAAAATACAGGATATCTGATTGACAAAAACAAGCGGTTGGGGGAGCATGATTTTATTAATCAGCCAGGGTGAAAACCCGCTTGAGGAAAAGATGATAAAATCTGCCAAGTTGTTGCCGCTGTTTCTTTTGTCGTTTCTCGCCACCGGCCTGAACGCCAACCAGCCCTTTTGGAGCCTGGAGCCCAGCACACGCGAGATCGAGCGCGCCGATTCGCTGACCGGATTTGACATCAGCAAATACGTGATCAACCTGGAGATAAACACCGAAACCCAGTTCATCAACGGGATGGTGGAGGCGCAGGTAACGCCCGAGTGGCCGCTGGATGCGATCCATTATGAACTGGAGAGCGATTCGCTGCAGGTTTACAGTGTGCTGCTCAACGACGCGCAGGTGGCCTTCACCCACGCTGACGGACTGTTGAGCATTCCCCTGCCCCCAGCGCAGCGCAACCCCTTTGTGACCAAAGTTTACTATTCAGGCCACCCCCGCCGCTCCCCGGCGCCCTACAACATCGGCCTGATATTCACCCCCAACGCAGTTTACACCCTCTCCAATCCCGACGCCGGGCGCTACTACTGGCCTTCCTACGATCATCCCTGGGATAAAGCTTTGGTGGACTGGAACATAACAGTACGCTCAGACTGGCTGGCCGCGGCCAACGGGATCAGGACCGGGATCACCGACAACGGCGATGGCACCCGCACCCACCATTGGGTATCATCTTCCCCCATAGCCACTTACGTGATGGGTTTGGCGGCCGCGCCCTACATCGAGTTCACGCAGCAGGCCGGGGACCTGCCCATCCAGAATTTTGTGCTGCCCGGCCAAATCAACAACGCCCAGATGGATTTCGCCAACGTTCCAGACATGATCGGTTTCTTCTCTTCCGTGTACGGACCCTATCCCTTTGAAAAATACGGGCACATGGTGGTGCCGATGACCACCTACGCGGCGATGGAGCACCAGACCATGACCACTTTCGGAGCGGCCTACCTGACCGGGAACCAGAATTACGAATCAATTGTGGCGCATGAACTTACGCATCAGTGGTACGGAAACCTGGTGACCCCCATCACCATGCGCGAGGTGTGGCTGAAAGAGAGTTTTGCCACCTATTCGGAATTCCTCTGGGAAGCGCATCATGAGGGTTGGCAGGCTGGCTGCGACTACCTGCGCGACAACATCCAGCAATACTACGTCTCCTGGGAAAACAGCAACGGACCGCAGACCATTTTCGATCCTGAGTACAACATGATGTTCGCGCCGCCCACCTACGAAAAATCGGCCTCCGTGCTGCACATGCTGCGGCTGAAACTGGGCAACGAAGGCTATTTCAACTTCATCCGCTCCCTCCTGACCACCTTTCCCGGCGGCAACATAAACACGGCGGAATTCATCGGCCTTGCCGAACTGGCCGGAGGAGAAGACCTGAGCCAGTTTTTCCAACAGTGGATCTACTCCCCGGGCATCCCCAACGCCACTTTCACAGTGCTGCACAACGATACGGGGATGGCCAAGATCTTCGCCACCACCACCAGCCCCACTTCCACGCTCTTCGACATCGACGTGCCGATCAGCATTCCAGGCTCGGCGGTGGCGGACTCCGTGGTGGTCAGGGCCACCCCGGAAGGCTACACAAACTACTTTCCCATCGCGCTTTCCGACGACGTTGGCACCATTCAGATCGATCCCAACCACTGGGTGCTGACCCGCTCCTTCACGCAAAACACGCTGCAACTGGCCACCTGCCTGGCTTACGACGGCGCCGTGGACCTGAGCTGGAATCCCTTTGGCGGCGGCATCCCGCTGGCAGGTTACCACGTTTTCCGCCAGCTGTTTCCGGACGGAGAGTTCATCCGCTTGACGGACACGCCGCTAAACACTCTGAACTACACAGACGTCACCGTGACCAACGGCCACAGCTATCAATACTACGTGACCGCGGTGGACCTGGAGGGCTTTCTCAGCCTGCCCTCCAATCGGATGGTGACCACGCCGATCGACTTTCCCTTCGACCAGGGGTTTCTGCTGGTGGACGAGACCAGGCATGGCAACGGAGCCAACATTTCGCCCACCGACCAGATGGTGGATGATTTCTACGCCTATGTTCTGGGCGATTTTGCCCACACGGTGCGGGACCTGGAGAGCCAAAACCAGCTCAGCCTAAGCCAGCTGAGCCACCATCCCTTCATCCTCTGGCACTGCGACGATTTTTCAGACATGCACATAATCGACTACCAAAACCTGCTGGGCAGCTACGTGCTCAGCGGCGGGACCCTGCTGATCTCCGGCTGGAAATACCCCAGCCAGTTCGACAGCGCTTTTCTGAACCGCTTCCTGCCGGGCATCACACCGCTACTGAACAACTCCGCCGTGCTGGTTTCCGCGCAAAGTGACATCTATCCCGACCTGCATCCGGACCCGGCCAAGCTGGCGACGCCCTGGAACGGGATGCTGCCGATGAGCTATGTCTTCGCGGGAGCGGCGGACCCACTCTACCGGGCGGAGATCGTGAACGCCGGAGTGAACGACAACGAGCCGCTGGCGATCCGGGCTCAAGCCGGCGGAACCCTGGCGCTGTTGGGCTTTCCGCTCTATTTCATGCTGCAGGACGAGGTCAGGGACTTCCTGAGCCAGATCATCCCGGAACTCTATCCCGGAGTGGAGGTTGACGACGGTCTGAGCCCCGCGGTCAGCGTCACTCTGAGCTGCGCGCCCAATCCCTTTGCCGCGGAGCTGCGGATCAACTGCCAAACCGCCAGAGCAGGCGAGAGGGTGGAGATAGACATCCATAACATTCGCGGGCAGCGGATAGCCGGCTTTCGAGGAAGTTCCGGCGCCAAAGGCAACAGTCAGTTCGTTTGGGACGGCCGCGACCAAAACGGCGTCCCGGTGGCCGCCGGCGTGTATCTGCTGGAATTGAGGGCCTCCGGCGAACGCAAGCTCTTCAAAACCCTGCGCTTGCGTTGATCCGGGAAGACAGCGACACCTGGCAGGACTTCGTAGCAGGAATAATAAACCTTTACGAAATAACGGAGTTGAATAAACTGGCTCCCGAACGACTGGCTCCGGGAAGTGATAACGCTCCCGGGCAGGATATCTGAAAGCATCATCCAAATCAAGGACTGAAACATGACAACCCAGATCATTAAACTGAGGGAAAAGCGCGACGCGGCGACCCTTGGCGGCGGCGAGAAACGAGTGCGGGAACAGCATGACAAGGGCAAACTCACCGCTCGCGAGCGGATCGAACAGCTGGTGGATCCCGATAGTTTTGAGGAGTTTGACCTCTTTGTAACGCACCGCTGCGTGAATTTCGGCATGGACGAACAGGTCTATCCCGGTGACGGCGTAATTACCGGCAGCGCCACCATCAACGGGCGTTTGGTCTATCTGTTCGCGCAGGATTTCACAGTTTTCGGCGGCTCGCTCTCCAAGACCTACGCCGAAAAGATCTGCAAGATCATGGACATGGCGCTGAAGAACGGCTGCCCGGTGATCGGGCTCAACGACAGCGGCGGAGCGCGCATCCAGGAAGGGATCGACGCTCTGGCCGGCTATGCCGAGATCTTTTGGCGCAACGTGATGGCCAGCGGGGTGGTCCCGCAGATCTCCGCCATCCTTGGCCCCTGCGCCGGCGGAGCTGTCTATTCTCCTGCCATCACAGACTTTGTGATGATGGAAAAGCGCAACAGCTACATGTTCGTGACCGGGCCCAAGGTGGTGAAAACCGTTCTGAACGAGACGGTGACCACCGCCGACCTGGGCGGCGCGGGAGTGCATTCCAGCAAGAGCGGGGTGGCGCATTTTATCACCAACAGCGAGGAAGAGACCCTGCTGCTGATCAAAAAACTGCTAAGCTACCTGCCTTCGAACAACATGGAAGACCCGCCCTATGTGCCGTCCCACGATCCGGTGGACCGCGTCTGCGCCTCACTGGACGAAATCATCCCGGAAAACCCCAACAAGCCCTATGACATCCTGGACGTGATCCACGAGATCGTGGATGACCGCGAATTCCTGCAGGTGATGCTGAATTTCGCCCCAAACGTGGTGGTGGGCTTCGCGCGGATGAACGGTTTTCCCGTGGGCATCGTGGCCAACCAACCCAAAATCCTGGCCGGGGTGCTGGATATCGACGCCTCCATCAAAGCCGCGCGCTTCGTGCGCTTCTGCGATGCCTTCAACATCCCGCTGATCGTGCTGGAAGATGTGCCCGGCTTCCTGCCCGGCACCAGCCAGGAGCACAACGGCATCATCCGCAACGGCGCCAAGCTGCTTTACGCCTTCGCCGAAGCCACCGTGCCGAAGATCACCGTGATCCTGCGCAAAGCCTACGGCGGTGCCTACTGCGTGATGAACAGCCGCCACATGCGGGCGGACCTGGTTTACGCCTGGCCCAGCGCGGAGATTGCCGTGATGGGGCCCAAAGGCGCCGTGGAAGTGATCTTCCGCAAAGAGGCGCAGGCCTCAGCGGATCCCAAACAGACCCTGCTGGAGCGGGAGAAGGAATACGCGGAGAAATTCGCCAATCCCTTTGCCGCGGCCGAGCGGGGCTATATCGACGACATCATCGAGCCCTCGCGTACGCGCTTCCGCCTCATCCGGGCCCTGGAAATGCTGGCCAACAAAAAGGACAGCATCCCGCCGCGCAAGCATGGCAACATACCGCTTTAAGCCATGAGCAAGAGAATCATTTTCGTCCTCCTGTTGCTGCCGCTCTGCCTCGGGCTGGCGGCCCAGGAAGTGGAGGAACCCAGCTTCGAAGACCTGCAACTGCAGATCCAGGCGATGTCCGACAGCCTGCTGCAGCTGCGGGAAAGCGAGGTGATCAGCGCCTATGGCTTCAAGGACACGGACAAGCTGGCCGACGTGGCCGCCAAACTGGAGATCAGGGACCTGGAGCGCTGGAAAGAGTATCTGGGCATCGAGCCCAAAAATGAAGTGCTGGACAGGATGAGCCTGCGCCGGCTGGGCATCACGCCCTTCCGGGCCTTGCTGGCGCAGCAATACAGCATCTATGGCTTCACGGAACTGAGCAGCATCGGCGAGCTGGCCGCGCAGAAACAGCTGCCGGTGAAGAAGCTGCGCCAGTTCGCAGGCATCGACAGCGCCGATAAAAGCTTTGACAACTATTCCCTGCAGGCGCTGAACCGCACGCCGGAAGAGCTGGTGACCTTCGAAAACGATTTCAATGACAACAAGATGGGGTTCGGGCTCTCGATCCTCGGCTTCGGCGTGCTGATCGTGTTTTCTGCCCTGGCCCTCACCGCCCTGGTGATCAGCCAGCTGAAACACCTGAATGCCAAGCCCAAAAAAACGGACAGCGCCCTGGTGCTCACACCCTCAGGCAAGGTTAAGGCCCGGCCGGTGGACATGAACGCAGACGTGATCGCGGCCGCCATCACCGCGCTGCACCTGCACAAACACGACATCGAGGAGCGGCGCCGGCTGCTGCTCACCTTCCGCCGCGCAGGTTCCGACCAGTGGCGGGGCAGCGTGATGCTGAACATGCCCAACCGGGAAATCCTGCGCAAGAGGAGTTGAATCATGAAAACCTATAAACTGATCATAGGCGGGCAGCGCTATGAAGCCCGGGTGCTGGAATACACTACCAGCCACGCCAAGATAAACATCAACGGCACTGATTATCTGATCCAGATCGAAGATGACGCCCTGCCCCAGGTGCCGGTGCTGCCACAACAGGAACAGGCCGTTCCGCTGGCGCCCGCGTTTTCCAGCGACTTTGCCTCAGGCACCGGCGAGGTCCGCGCGCCGTTGCCCGGCGTGATCGCCTCGCTCCGCGTGAAGGAAGGCGAGACCGTTAAAAAAGGCCAGACCATATTGGTGCTGGAAGCGATGAAGATGGAATCCGAGATCGCCGCGCCGGTGGATTGCGTGGTGGAAAAGATCCACGTGAAAGACCGCGCGCCCGTCCAGGAAGGCGATCTGCTGATGACGCTGAGCGGCATCGAGATCAAGGAACAGGCCAAACCCGCCCGCCCGCAAAACTTGCCCCCAGCCAAAACGGCCCCCGCGGACAGGATCGTGCGCGCCCCGCTGCCCGGCAACATCATCGAGGTGAAGGTGCGGCCAGGCGAGTTTGTGCGGGAAGACCAGACCCTGCTGATCTTGGAGGCGATGAAAATGGAATCCGAGATCCACAGCAACCTGAGCGGCAAGGTCCTCAAGGTGCACGTCCAGAAAGGCGACAACGTGCAGGAAGGCGATCCGTTGATCGAGCTGGAGGCCTGAGCATGCAGGAATTTCTTCAGATCCTGAACACCACCGGCTTTGTGAGTTTCACTTGGGGCAACACGGTGATGATCCTGGCCGGGATAGTTTTCATCTACCTGGCCATCGTGAAAGGCTTCGAGCCGCTGCTGCTGGTGCCGATCGGTTTCGGCATCATCGTGGGCAACATTCCCGGCATGCTGGAGCAAGGCCTGGGCGTGGTGAGCGAAGGCAGCGTGCTGAACTACCTCTACTTCGGTGTTAGCAAGGGCATCTTTCCCGCTCTGATCTTCCTGGGGATCGGCGCCATGACCGACTTTTCCACCCTGATCGCCAATCCCAAGCTGATCCTGCTGGGCGCGGCGGCCCAGGTGGGCATTTTCGGCACCTTTTTGGGCGCCCTGCTGCTCGGTTTCAACGTTTTGGAAGCTGCCTCCATCGGCATCATCGGCGGCGCGGACGGACCCACCTCCATCTTCCTATCCTCCAAACTGGCCCCGCACCTGATCGGCCCCATCGCCCTGGCCGCCTATTCCTACATGGCCCTGGTGCCGGTGATCCAGCCGCCGATCATGAAGCTGCTCACCACCCCCAAAGAGCGTCTGATCCGAATGAAGCCGCCCCGCCAGGTTTCCAAAAAAGAAAAGATCTTCTTCCCCGTGATCACCTTTCTGGTTACGGCCGTGATTGCGCCCGGCGGCGTGGTGCTGCTGGCCATGCTCTTTTTGGGCAATTTGCTGAAAGAATGCGGCGTCACGGAACGCCTCGCCCTCACCGCCCGGACCTCGCTGATCGATATCGTGACCGTGCTGGTGGGCTTCACCGTGGGTGCCAAAACCACGGCCGACGTGTTTCTGACCCCGCAGGCGCTGGGGATATTTTTCCTGGGCGCTTTCGCCTTTGCTGTGGCCACGGCCACCGGCGTACTGTTCGCCAAATTCATGAACCTCTTTGTGAAAGACAAGATCAACCCCCTCATTGGCAACGCCGGCGTTTCCGCCGTTCCGGCCAGCGCGCGCGTTTCCCAAGTGATGGGGCAGAAATACGATCCCACCAACTATCTGCTGATGCACGCCATGGCCCCCAACGTGGCCGGGGTGGTCGGCTCCGCCGTCGCCGCGGGCGTGTTGCTGGGAATTTTGGGCAGTTGACGCCTCCCCCGAAAATAAATTACTTTACCAAAAGCGCGGTCCGGCTTATCTTGTCCGCATAGGTAAGATTCATGAAAAAACCATACACAGCCATTCTCTTCCTGGCGCTCACGGCGCTGCTGGGAGCCACGAAATACGCGGGCGAGATCTTTCAGCTCTCCTCCGGCGTGCAAAATCAGGCAATGGGCAACACCGGCCTCACTTACGGCAATTCTTTGGCCGCGGGCTGGTGGAATCCCGCGCTGCTGGCCGAACCCGGTTTCAGCGGAGTGGAACTGATGCGGGTGGAACACTTTGAGGGCCTGATGCAGCAAAACCAGTTGGGCGCGGTGTTCGGCACCAAGACCCGCACCTCGCTCCAGATCAATCATCTGGGCATCGACGAGATCAAGCTCACCCAGCTGGAAAACCCCGCGGACAGCCTCAGCAACGCCAACCGCCCCGAGGTTTGGAAAACCGTGGGTAACCACGATGTGATCGTTTACGGCAGCCTGGCCCGCTCGCTGCGGGACAATCTGCATCTGGGCCTGACACCAAAACTGGCCTACCGCAGTCTGGCGGAAAACTCCGGATTCGGGATCGGCGCCGACCTCGGATTGCTCTGGAACGCCGGCAAAGGCTTCCGGGCCGCGGCCAACCTGCGAGATTTCTTTTCCACCCAGCTCATCTGGGCCAACGGCACCCATGAGATCGCCATTCCCAATCTGGACCTGGAACTAGGCTACGGCTTCGCCCCCTTCAAAGAGATCCCCGTCCACCTGGCCCTGCGTACCCAGATCTTTGCGGAAGACCGCGGCGAGGCCTCCAATGTGGCTGCCGGGCCTGTCAGCGCGGACTTTCATGCCGGGGTTCTGGTTAACCCCATCCCCGCGCTCAACGTGATGGCCGGCTGGGACACGGACTGTTTCACTGCCGGACTGGGAGTGCGTTACAAGGCCTTGGGCATCGATTTCGCCTGGCGCAACGGCTCGGCTGATGAACTGGGGTCCTCGCAGCGGCTGTCACTCAGCTACACATGGTAAGCAAACTCGCCCTGCTGGGTGCCACGGGCTCCATCGGCTCGTCCACCCTGGCCGTGCTGCGCGAGCAACCCTCCCACATCACCCTCAGCCTTGTTTCAGCCCACACGGACGCCGCCAAACTCGCCGCCATCTGCCGGGAATTCTCGGTTTCCACAGCCATTCTCACGGGCATCACAGATCCCGCGGAGCAGGCGTCGCTGCGGCAAAAGTATTCCGATCTGAAACTGTATTTCGGCGAAGAGGAACTGCTCAAAGCCTTGCGGGATGAGGACTACGATGTAGCCCTGAACGCCATCAGCGGTTCGGCCGGACTTCGCGCCAGCTTTGCCATCGCGAAGAAAAAGGCCCGGCTGGCCTTGGCCAACAAGGAATCTCTGGTGATGGCGGGGCATTTGCTGATGCCGCTGATCGAGGCCCACCAAGTGCAACTGCTGCCCGTGGACAGCGAACACAGCGCCATTTTCCAGGCCATCGGCGCTCATTCCGCCCACGAGATCAGGCATATCCACATCACAGCTTCCGGCGGCTCTTTCCGCGACCTGCCCCTCGAAGATTTTCCCAGGGTCACGCCCCAACAGGCACTAAAGCATCCAAACTGGTCGATGGGCGCGAAAGTGACCCTCGACAGCGCCACCATGTTCAACAAGGCCCTGGAGGTGATGGAGGCGCGCTGGCTGTTCGGGCTTCCTTACGAGAGGATCAGCGCCGTACTGCATCCGCAGTCCGTGATCCATTCCCTGGTGGAGTTCGTGGATGGGTCGATCCTGGCCCAGCTTAGCGCTCCGGACATGAAACTGCCCATCCTTTACGCGCTGTCTTGGCCCCAGCGCTGGCCCTCTTCACTGGTGCCAACCGATCTGTTGAGCCTCTCGCGGCTTGATTTCGCGTCGGTTCCGCCGGAACGCTATCCCCTTTATTATCTTGGGCTTGAGGTGGCTAAAAGCGGCGGCATCCTGCCCACGGTGCTGAACAGTGCCAACGAGGCCGCCCTACGCCTGTTTCTGGAGGAAAAGATCACGTTTCCACAAATCCATCACATCTGCTCCGCCACGGTGGAGACCTGGCCGAATAAACCGGAACCCTCTCTGGAAGAGATCATCGAGGCCAACCGGGCAGTTTATCAAGGCACAATCGAGGCTCATGGCTGAGCCGCGCCCCTGAATTTTTAGCCAATTGGAGTAACAAATGAAAAAAAGGCTGCTGATCGTTACCGGAGGCGGAGACTGCCCCGGCCTCAACGCCGTTATCCGTGCCATAGTCAAACGCGCCGCTTTTGAACCGGACTGGGAAGTTCTGGGCAGCATCGACGCCTTCAACGGCATCCTGCTTGATCCCATGCAACTGGTGGAACTCACGCCCAAAACCGTGGCCGGCATCCACGTTCAGGGCGGCACCATCATCGGCACCACCAACCGTGGCGGACCCTTCAACTGGCCTGTGCAGAACCCGGACGGCTCCTGGACCACCATGGACCGGAGCGCCGACCTCATCGAACGCCTCCGCGCCCAGAACATCAGCGCTGTGATCAACATCGGCGGTGACGGCTCCCAGCGCATCTCCCAAGGCCTTTATGAGCTGGGCTGCCCCGTGATCGGCGTACCCAAGACCATCGACAACGACCTCTCCGACACCGATTTCACCTTTGGCTTCCAAACCGCCGTTGACGCCGCCACCGATGCAGTGGACAAGCTGGTGACCACAGCCGCCAGCCATCACCGCGTGCTGATCCTGGAGGTGATGGGCCGCTATGCCGGCTGGATCGCGCTGCACGCCTCCATCGCGGGCGGCGCTGAGGTCTGCCTCATCCCTGAGATCGATTATGACATCACATCCGTGATGGAGGCCCTCAACCGCCGCATCACCTCTGGCAAGGGCTTCGCCAACATTGTTATCGCCGAAGGCGCCAAACCCCTGGCCGGAACCATGAGCTACACCGCCAGAGAAGATCCCGGCGCCATGCCCATCCGCCTCGGCGGAGCCGGACTGCGACTTTCCCAGGAACTCAAGGACGCCGGCTGCTCCATCGAGATCCGCGAAACCATCCTCGGCCATTTGCAGCGTGGAGGACGGCCCAACTCCTTCGACCGAGTTCTGGCCTCGCAATTTGGCGTGATGGCTTTCGAAATGGTGCTGCAGCAAAAATGGGGGCAAATGGCCTCATACCGTCATCCAGAAATCGTTGCGGTACCCCTGGCCGACGCCATCAAAACCTACAACCATGTGGACCCGGAATCCGGACTGGTGCGCACCGCGCGCGGACTGGGCATTTGCCTGGGTGACTGAGAGGAGTAAAAACATGGATATGACCAACTTTGAATTCATCTTCCACAAAGTCCGCGGCTCCAGCCGCGAGGAGATCATGGCCGAGCTCAAGCTGAGCGCGGAAGAGTTTGATAAGCTTGAGCAAAGCTGTTCTGCGGCCGTGGCGGAAATCAAGCCGGAACTGGACCGCGCGGCCACCATCGGCCCGGATTTCGTGCGCCTCACCCGCTATGTCTATGGCGGCAGCAGCGATCAGGAACAGGGCAAGCCCTGTCCGGAAGCGGTGAAGGTCCGCTCCGGAGAGATCATCCAGCTTCCGGCCGTGGAACGCATCCCTGTGCCGGAACTCACTCTGCGCCAGGCGATCAGCCAGCGCCGCAGCCTGCGCAAATATGCCGCCCAGGCCCTTTCCCTGGAAGAACTTTCCTTCCTGCTCTGGGCTTCCTGCTGGGCGCGCGATTTCCGCAGCGGCAAAAACATTGAGGTCACCTTCCGCAACGTCCCCTCCGCCGGCAGCCGCCATCCCTTTGAGTGCTATCTACTCATCAACAATGTGGCCAACCTCACCCCCGGACTTTACTGGTATCACCCGCTGAAGCACGGCCTGATCAGGCTGGAAGCGCCGGAAGACATCGCGGAGCAAGTTCTGGAAGGTTGCATGGGACAGCAGATGGTGGCGGATTCCGCCGTCACCTTCATCCTCAGCGCAAGGCCCTACCGCGCTGTCTGGCGCTATCAGCAGCGCTCCTACCGCTATCTGTATGTTGATGCCGGGCATTGGGGCCAAAACATCCATCTGGCTGCCGAGGCCGTGGGTGCCGGGGCCTGCATGATCGGGGCCTTCATGGATGAAATGATGAACGCCAGCCTGGGCCTGGACGGTGAGGAGGAATTCGTGATCTACGTGGCTCCCGTGGGAAAAAAGGAAGCCGGCTCCTGAACAAGGGAACCGGCTGAGCCAAACTGACTGCTGCCCGCGCCTATTTCAAAAGCAGCATCCTGCTCGTTTCGCGGTAATCACCGGCCGTGAACCGGTAGAAGTAGATCCCGCTTCCCTGCGGCTGATTCGCGTCGTCCCTGCCATCCCAGGTCCGGAAGTGATTGCCGCTGTCGAGCTCCGCTTCCACCAGTTGCCTCACCCTTTCGCCTTTTACATTGAATATCTCCAGGCTCACGAACGTGGATTTTTCCAAAGAGAAATGCAGAGTGGTGGTGGGATTGAAGGGATTGGGGAAATTGCCGTGCAGCTTGGTGACCAGGGGAACGGGTTCCTCGATCCCCACTCCGGTGAAGGTGAATTCGAGGGTCGCGGGTTCCGATTCCCCGGTGGGATAGATCCCTGCCACACCCGCGGTGTAAGCGGTGTTGGGGATCAGTCCGGTAAAGGTCCAGTCCAGTTCTTCAGTGATTCCCAGCAGGGCTCCGTCCAGAAAAACCTTGTAGCTGCCGGGATAATACTGATGCGATGAGGCTGGCTGTTCCCAGTTGAAAATACCGGTCACGGCATCCACGGCCAGATTGACCGGCGGCTGCAAAGGCAGCATCTGCAGGGCGAAATCGATGTCCGGGGTGGTGATTCCCGCCAGCACGGTCACGTTGGGGATCGGGTCCGCGTGGTAGCCGGTGAGGGATACCGTTACGGTGTAGGTCCCGGGCTCCAGGCTCAGCAGATAGTCTCCGTCTGCATTGGGACTGGCGCTGGCCGTTCCGGCCGTCACCAAAACCTCCGTGACCGCTCCGGGTCCGGCCGCAATGGAAACATTACCGGCGATGAAACCGGGATTGGGAAGGGTTACCGGACCTCCGGAATAGCAACGGATGGTGCCGTCCCTGCCACCCACGATCATCTCTTTGGAATTGTCTCCCGTCACATCGGGTATGGCGCCGATGGCGTCCACCGGTGTACCGGTCCAGAGCGTGGACAGGATGGTGCCGGCCGTCCCTTCGATGAAGTAGGCGGCGTTGCTCTGATAGAGGGTGCCCACAAACAGGTCGTTGATGCCGTCGCCGGTGAGGTCGCCGCCGTTGGCCAGATACCAGGCGTTGTCGGCTGTGGCCTGAGACCAGAGATACTGGCCGTTCAGGCCGCTGATAACTGCTGTATGCGGGGCCACGTGGCCGATGGCAATGTCGGTGTAGCCATCGCCGTTCACATCTCCCATGGGTTCAAACTGCATCACCAGAGACGCACCGGTCGATTCCGACCACAGGGTGGCGCCGGTGGTGGCGTTCAGCGCGTAATAATTACCTCCGCCCTGGAAGGAGCCCACGATCACGTCCGCGAATCCGTCAGCGTTCACATCGTCGATCTGGCCCAACGCCCAGACTGAGGTTCCAGCAGGCTGAACCGTCCACTGGATGGCTCCCGTGGCCCCGTTGATACCGTGCACGCGGGCTTGGGTCTCGGCTTCGTTGGAAGCTCCAGCCAGCGCGTCCGGAACCCCGTCCCCGGTGAAATCGGCAATGCTGATCACGGCAAAGGCCGGACCCTGCGCGTAGCGTTCCCAGATCATGGTGCCGGTGGCGCCGTTGAGCAAAAATATCCTTTTGGGGCCCTGTTCGTAAATGTCGTCTCCGGTTGCCGCCAGCACGTCCGGGATCCCGTCATTGGTGAAATCGCGTTTGGCGTCCACCTGGTAAACCGCGCCGCCGTTTCCGTAGATATTGGTGTTGAAGGTCCAAAGCGGAGTTCCGTTCCTGCCGGAAAGAGCCCGCACGGATTTGTCCCCGCCGGCCGTTCCCACCACAACGTCCGCGACGCCGTCACCGTTCAGGTCCCCGCTGATGGACAGGCCCCGGTAATAAGACACGGGCCCGGAATAGATGAAATGTTCCCAGATCACGTCCGCCGTGCCGCTGGAATTGCCGTTGTAGGCGCGCACATGATAATCCTCGCCGCAGACCACCACGTCGTCCAGGCCGTTGCCCCAGATATCCGGGATGGGCTTGATCGCGCGGATGTTGGTGGAAACCCCGTCCAGGATCTGATATTCCCACAGCGGGGCCCCCATCGCGAGGTTCTGCGTTTGCCCCGATCCCGACAGATCAAGCGTTTGTTGCGGATTGCCGCTGTCGTTGCTGCCCACGCTGGCTGTGGCTGTGAACTGGCCCTGCGATCCGGGTGAAAACCAGATCCGCAGCTCATATTCCTCGCGGGTGGCCAGGCTGAGCGGCAGCTGCACCGAACCGTCGATGTAAAAGGCCGGATCGGAAAAACTGACGCTGTTGATCTGCAGGTCCGTCAGGCCCTGGTTGCTGAGGGTGAAAAACCTGCCCGTGTCGGCGTTGATCCTCACCGTGCCGTAATCCTGGGCCGCGGGGGAGGCATTTATGTGCGCTGTGGCAAACACCCCGTATCCGCTTAGTTCCACCGTTTTGGCCGGCGTGATCGGGTCGTTGGAATGGATGCTCATCAGATCGGTAAATTCACCCCAGTTGTTGGGCGTAAAAGAGACCGCCACCACCGTGCTTTCACCGGGGGCCAGAGTTTGGGGTAAAGTGGCGTTGTGCGCGAAAACCTCGCTCTGGAAGGTGATGTTGCCCAGCACCAGGTCGCCCGTGCCGCTGTTGAAGATGGTGATGTTCGCCGTGGCGCTCTGGCCGATGATCACATTGCCAAAGTAATGTTCTTCGAAGGAAACATCTATCTCCGGCGTCCCGGTGCCGCTCAGATCCACCTTGTAAAGCGTGCTGGGCGCGCTCAGCGGGCCGGCCAGATACCACAGATGCTGGCCGTCGAAAGTGATCCCGGCAGGACGCTGGATTTCGGAAGCATGGTCTTCCAGGAGCGCGCCCGCCTGGGATACCTTGTAGATCATGTTGGCGTTGTAATCAGCTATCCAAAGATTCGCGCCTTCTTTGCAGATGTCCCAGGGCTGGTTGTTGGGCGGGGTGAATTGCTGCAGCACGCTACCGGTGGAATTCACTTTGTACACCGTGCCGGGGTCCGGGTAGTAGGTCATCACCCAAAAATCGCCGTTGTCAGGGGCGATGCCAGACATATAGTGGTCCGGCAGATTGAACTGGGATACGATGTTCCCCGTGAGATCAAGCTTCAGGGCGTAGGCCGGGGCCGAGGACGAAGTGCCGTGATCGGTGATCCAGAGGTGCTGGCCGTCGTGCCCCATGCCGTAACTGTCGTTGATGCTGGTGTTGTTGAACAGCAGCGTTTCCTGCCCGGTGGCTGGATCGAAGCGGAACACGCGGCCTCCGTCCGATCCGTAGATGCCGTAGTAGAGATAAGTGCCGTCGGAAGCCAGCCCGGAGGCCTTGCCGCTGATCGGATACGATCCCACGATCGTCCACTCGGCCATTGCCGGACAAGCCAAAACCAAAAGCAGTATGGCGATCATACCGTATTTCATGATAACCTCCACGGTCTGTTCTTAGAGCGTTTTTGGTATACTCACGTTCACCATACTAGAAAACATGCACACTTGTTTCCTGTCAATCACTTTTTTGCGCCTGTCGGCAGAGCCAGTACAGGTTTTTTGTATGGGCCAATTAGATCCAGGCCTGTCTGGGGCCTCTTACCATTTTCGCCGGGAGTTTTTTTTTGCCCTGCCGAAGAAACCACCCCCGACGTCCCGCAAGGCCTTGAAAAACCGCCCACTCCGGTGGCGGAAACCCAAAACCAGTGGTTTGTTCTCCCTGTGATCCGCCCTAAGCCTCATCCCATCCGCCTCCTGTCCGCCTCCCGCTTAGTTCCCGCCGCCCAGGCGGGAAGTCAGCGGGAGGCGAAAGGGAAGTGAATGGGTTGTGCAATAAGGGCGGAACCGCCCAAATACTCTTGGAAGAAAACCCCGGGCGCTGAAGCCCGGGGTTTGCTTTAAGGTTACACAAGCCTGGAATGGCCAGCAACGTCATGTCATTGGGGCCAGGCACAGACTCATTTTATCAGGCCAAGAGGCATGTTCACTTCATCAGGACAACGCGTCCGCTCCTCAGCCTGCCGGCGCTGGACATCCGGTATTGGTAAACACCGCTGTTCACAGGGCTGCCCTGGTTGTCTGTGCCGTCCCAGGTGAAGCCTGCTGAACCGGCATTGTCAGCGGTGAGGTTTACGCTTTTCACCAACTGGCCGCGGATGTTGTAAATGGCGAATTCCACCCTGGCCCCGGCTTCGCTTTTAATGCTGACCCCGGTGCCGCTGTGGAAGGGATTGGGGTACACTCTAACCCAAACTTCCACGGGAGCCAACTGGTCGTCAGCAGCCACTCCGACTGTTACAGAGACCACGTTGGACGGGCCGGAAAGCATTAAAGGATCGTTAAAAAGCGAACAGATCCAGTATTCGTGAGTTCCGAGCGACACATTGGAATCACTGTAGGTGAGGGTGGCGGGATCCTGTATGGAGGCGTGGTTTAAACCTCCGCGGAAGATACGGTAACCGGCCAGGCCCCTGCCGCCGAAGTGTTCAGGAAGTTCCCAGGAGAGAGATACGGTGGCGGGGGGGATGAAGGAAGCCTGGAGGTTTTGGGGCGGCGGCAGCAACTCGATGGGGATGGTGGCGGGGCTCATGACCGCCGTTCCGGCCATGCCGTTTTCGTCCACCGGGGTCACCTGGATGGCGATGGGATAACCCAGATCTTCATTCACGGCCCTGTAAACAATCTCGTTCGCGTTGGCTATGGGCAGGGGAACGTCATTTTCGATCCTGTACCACTGGTAGGTGGTGTTGCCTTCGGCATCGCCGTCCGCGTCCAGGAAATCATAGCTTGCGGACTGTTGCTGATACAGCACCGGCGGCCCCGTGACCATCAGGTTCGCTACCGTCGGGGCCAGGTTCGAATAGCCTGTCCCGGAGAGGATGACGCTGAGGTTCGGGTGATTGTGGAGGTTGCTGGTGACATTGAGGTTGCCGGTATAGGTTTGAACGGCGACGGGCGTGAAGGTTACGGTGGCGGTGAGTGATGAGGCGCCGGGGAGGTTGAAGTTCGTCACGCTGCAGGTGAATGCAGGATCGTCGCTGGCGATGGTTCCGGAAACCGGAGTGTCAAGGTAGTTCGTGATCGTCAGCGGCAGGGTGGCCGCTCCGGAGAGGTAGGTGTCCGGGAAGTCCAGAGTGTTGGTGGAAATCGGGTAGTAGCCCACCAGTTCAGCCAGTTCGTACTTCACTGCCTGGAGAATCTCTTTTGATCCCATGTTCTGCAGGAAGAAGACCATCTCGCAGTTGGCCAACTGCCAGCTTGGATCCGGAGCGAAGCTGAGGTTGATTGTGGCTGACCCTCCGGTGTCAAGGTTGACAATCGTACCGTTCTGGTCCGGAAGCATGAGCCGGTTGACGTTTTCCAGGGTAGATTGGTTTTGCCAGGGAAAATCGATGTTGGATTCTGTAAGGACCGCGTGCAGCTTCACGTTGGTATTCGTATCCGCTTCCGGCTTGGCCACCGTTACGGCTAGTTGGACCTGGGACCCCGTCTGGGAGCCCTGGGCGCTGATCGTGAAGTGGGAAGGCACGCCCAGCCGGGCAGTCACCCTGGGCAGGTAGGTGGCGTAGAGGGATTGGGTGGCACTGCCCCCGGAGCTGGCATTTAGGCCGTCGAACCAAGCGGTGGGTACCCCGGTTGGATTATAGAAGTCGTTGCGGGCTTCGGAATACTGGTTGGTGAAGGCGTCGCTGGTGTGGTTCTTGATGACGGCGACCGGATGCCCGTTTGCCAACAGATCGTGGCAGGCCATGGCGGCACCGGGGCAATACTGGCACCAGGTTCCGGTCACAACCTCTACCACCACCAGTTCGCGGGGCAGGGCGGATAAGGCTGACAGCAGCCCCAGCAAGGCCAGGACGAGCGTGATTGTTTTACGCATCTGGAACTCCATTCAGACAGAACAGGTGAAAACCCTGCGCATCACAGGCCTGTCCGGCCAAGGCGGAAACCGACGTAGAAGCCGGCGTCGTAAACATAAGCGCTGTAGCGCTTCGTGACACGGCAGTAATCTGCAGTGTTCAGAAAGAAGCCGCTGCGTATGATCCGGTAATCTCCGGTGGCAGGTCCGGTGGGATTGGTCTGAGCGGCAGCGGAGTAATCGCCATTCCAGTCCCAGCACCATTCCCAGACGTTGCCGCTGAAGTCGTATGCGCCGATGCCGTTGGGCGCTTTGGTTCCCACGGGTTTCGTGCCATCGGGTGTGTTGTTGCCGTTGTACCAGGCCACGGCGTTGATGTCTTCCGAACCCGCGTAGAGGTAGTCCGGGGTATTGGTTCCGCCGCGGGCGGCATATTCCCATTCCGCCTCGGTGGGCATGCGGTAGCCGTTGGCGGTCCAGTCACAGACCACAGCGCTCCAATCGTCATTCCAGCTGGTGGGAACGGTGCCCCAGTCAGCGGGATTGGTGGATCCGGAGATCGAATAGACCGGGGTGAAGCCTTCAGAGAGGCTGAGCAGGTTGCAGAATTTCAGGATGGAGTAGAAAGAGATGCTGTAGACGGGATAATTGTCGCCCACCCCGTAGCCGCTGGCGGGGTTGGAGCCCATCACAGCCTGCCACTCGCCTTGGGTCACCTCGCACCTTCCGATGTAGAAAGGACTCAGGATCACGCTGTGGGTGGGAAGTTCGTCGACGTCCCCCACCCCTCTGGTGTCGCCCATCGTGAACGAGCCGCCGGGGAGAAAGACCATGTTGGAAGGAGTGATGGTGTATTCCGCGCTGCTGATGGCGCTGGCAGTCCAGCCCGGCTTGAATCCCCGCGCTTTCAGGGTGGTGGTCTCGTTGATGGGGACGGGGGTTGAATACTCCGGCGAATTGGGATCAGGATCGCTGCCGTCGGTGGTGTAGCGGATGGTAGCTCCGTTCGTGGCGCAGGTGATGGTCACGTTTTGCGCGTTTTCGTAGGAACCGGCGGGGGGAGTGAAGACAGGCGGGGCAACCTCTCCGGCGCCATCATCGGCGATCACTTTCACGCGGTAGTTGTTGCCGTTGCCCACTCCGTCCTGGGCGTAATCCCAGTTTATCTGATATTGAGCGCCGGCGGACGTGGCCGCGATGGTCCCAAAATCTCCGCTGAGGGCGGCGGGAAAGATGGTGTAGCTGGCCCCGCCATCGTTGGAAACCTGCAGCGAGACGTCGCAGGGCAGATCGTCCGGGTGGGCCAGTTGGTAACTGATCAAAACCTGATCGTTCAACTGGCCGGCCGCCACGTTTGTCAGCACCGGAGCCGCCGCAAGAAGAGTGGCTGCCAGGAGCAGGGTGAGGAGCAGAAGCTTGTTCATGCTGCCTCCTTCACTTGATCAGCACCAGTTTGGCGCTGGAGCTGTGACTGCGGGATTTCAGGCGGATTAAGTAGATGCCACTGGCGCAGGGATTTCCCTGGGAATCGCTTCCATCCCAAGCGAACTGGTGGCTGCCGGAAGAATAGGCACGGGACAGCACGAGCTGCCCAGAGAGGTTGTAGATGCCGCAGATAGCTGTTTCACCGGCTGTTACGGTTAGGACAACTCTGGTCTGACCGTCGCCGCGGAAAGGATTGGGACTCGCAGGCTGCATGCCGGTGATCTGGGTGGCGGGAGGCAGAAAATGATCACCCACCGGGGTTCCCGTGATCTCAAACAGATTCGATTCGCCTTCTGCGATGAAGGCAGGCAGGCTTCCCGCGAAAACGAGAAGAGCCAGGAGAACAAGCATCCTGTTCATGTAATGCTCCTTATGTTTACTTAGACAATTCTGTCTTGCGGAGCCGCTACTGCCAAAACTTTGGCGGTAATGGCCGTCAGCATCCCGCGCGAGGCTGGGATAAAAGTTCATACTTTGAAACCTTATATCTAGGTCAAGTTTTATTTCACGGAGCCTTTTCTAACCCTGGGGCTTAGGGTTGGAACCTAGGACAGATCGGTTTGTCAAACATAGAATTGATGTATGAGGCAGGCGTTTTTGAATGACAAACAGAAGCGCCGGGCAGTTAAACCCGGCGCTTGTCTATCTTTACTGAGGAGGGGGATGGATCTACTTTTCGTTGTTATCCTGGCAATCTTCGCAACCCTGGCAGTCCCGGTTCATCATGTTGCGCTGGTGGCGGTGGAGTTGCACGGGGTTCAGTTCGTTCAGCTGGCGCGGCATGGGGTGTTTGGAGCCGTTGGGGCGTCCGTACTGCCGTTCCATGAACATGGGGCGGAATTTTTCCTGCTGTTCGGGGGTGAGTTCTTTGAGGATCTCTTCCCGGTGGTCGATGCGGGTGGTGGCTTTCAGGCGCATTTTCTCATGCAGCTGGTCGTTGAGTTTGCGGGCCGAGACGAAATCGTCTTTCTTGAGGGAGGCGTTGAGATCGATCCGCAGATTGTCGATCTCGGCGTTGATGGTGTTCATCGCCTTGCGCTGTGAGATCTGCAAATCGCTGAGTTTTTTGGCCTGGGCGTCGCTGAGGTTGAGTTCTTTCAGCATGTCCATGGAGGTGCCGTCCCATTCGGGGCGGGGGGCAAGTTTGGCGCCGCGGCCGGGGCCGTAGCTGTTGGGGTCTCTCTGCATCTGGGGATAGTCTTTACCCTGGGCGACCAGCATGCTGGCCAGCATCAGGATGGTTATCGAGATAAGGGCGAATTTTTTCATTTTGATTCTCTCCTGTTGTTTCTTCTTTCGCTGTAGCGGTCCATGCGTTCCAGGCGTCCCTCGAAGTGTTGTCTGGCTTCGGCGGCGCCAAGAGTTTTTCTATATTCCAAAAGTTCATGGCCAAGGGCGCGTTCCATGTCGCTTTGCGCGCTGATCGAGTTTTCGATGATGGTGTTGATCCTGGCCTCGTTCACGGGGTCTTTGGCCAGCTCTTGCAAAAGATCTTTTTTGATCACCAGGAAACTGTCCCGGAGGGCGATCACGTGTGGGTCCTTCAATTCAGGGATCTCGGGGCGTTGGCGGTCCCGGTTGGCGTTTTCGGGGCCGGGCTGGTAGTGGTGTTCGATGTGTTTCTGGCGATAGAAGCCCATCACAATCACGCCACCGATGATCCCGGCGTTCAGAAACAGCGAGACGAACAGCAGAATGGTCAGCAGGCGTTTGCTCATTGTTTCCTCACTTTAGAAAAGGTCGCCGGCAACGGAACTTTCGCCGAACACGGCCAGTTCCTGGCTTGGGGTGGAGCCGGCAGTTTGGGAATAAACTTCCGCGGCATTGGCCGGCAGGGGGTTCACGCTGCGATAGACGTTTTTGCCGATCGCCACTCCGAGGAAGAGGCTGAGGGCAATGGCCGCGAGCGCGGGGATGGTTTGCAGTCTGAAGCTGTGTTTCAGGTGGATGCGTTGGCTGTCGTGTTGGGCGGCCTGGTCCATGATGCGGTGGTGCAGCCAGCCGGGGAATTCGGGTTGGGGCTGGTTGTTCAGCAGCAGCTGGAGCCGGGCGGACTCTGCCTGGTAGGCGCGGCAGGAGGCGCAATTCTGAAGATGCAGCTCCAGGGCGTGACCCTGCCTCAACTCGTTATCGAGCTTGAGTTCGATCTGGCGTTTTGCTTTGCTGCATCTCATGGTTTCCTCTTTTGGGCCACCTCTGCGGCGTCCCGGTTTTGGTTTTTCATAGTCTATACTCCAGCTTGGCTTTTATCCTTCAACAATTTTTTCCGCAGTTGCTTTTTGGCCCGCACCAACAGCGATTCCACCGCTTTCACGCTGATGCCCAGTTGCTCGGAGATTTCCTTGTAACTGAGCTTTTCAAAGTACTGCAGCTGGATCACGCCGGCCAGGCGGGGCGGCAGTTCGCGGATGGCCTGGCGCAGAGGCTGGTAATCCGGCTCGGGCTCGGGTTTATTGGTGTCGGGAAGGTGTTCGAAAGATTGGGGTTCGAGGCTCACGTAGCGGCTTTTTTGTTTCAGGAAGGTCATGCTTTTGTTGTAGGCGATGCGGTAAACGTAGGCCAGGGCGGTGGCTTCCTCCACGCGGTCGATGTGCTCGTAAAAAGAGATAAAGACCATCTGCACGACGTCGCTGGCGTCGCTGTCGTTGCCCAAAAGATTCAGCAGATAATGGTAGATCCGCTTTTCGTTGGCGCTGAGGAACTCTTCGAACTGCTCTTTTCGCATGGACCGTCCTTGAAATCAATTACGTCGCTGAGGGTATGAACCTGCAAAAATTACTCAGGCCGGCATGTCAAGCCTTTTCGCCCCGCGGGCGGCGGAGGCGCTGTTTCAGAGCGCCAAGCGCGGGTGGGAACCCCGCCGATAGTTGTTGACATATTTGGCCGGCCTTCATTTCTGGCTTTTCATGAAGGAGACCGATCCGATGCGAACCCTACTCTGTCTGGCGGCTATCCTGGCCTGCGTGGCCTGGCTGGGCGCTGAAAGCCTGCTGAGCCCGGCTGAACACCTCGTCCTGGAAGAAATGCTGCAAGCGGCTGAACTCAGTCCCGACGCCCTGGGCTTTGAAAAAGACTGGGACCTGAGCACTAAATACAAGCTGGACTGGCAGTTGCGCCAGCTCCAGGACCCCTGGCGCGGCCTCGAGGACATGCAGGCCCTGCGTGAAGCCTGCCGCTTGGACAGTCCGGAGGCGCTGCCAGTTTTGCTGCGCCATCTGGGCGGCATCGCCCTGAACCTCGACGGCGACAGGTTCAGCAGCCTGTACCCGGCCTCCAAATCCTTGTACGCTCAGCAATTGGCCATTCAGGTGCGCAAGCCCGGGGACATCCTGGCCTGGCTGGAAAGCGCTTTCAACTATCTGGAAACCGAGCTTGAACCGGCCTTCGCGGCCTTCGGTCCGGAGGAAAGGAAGCTGCTGCTCAGCTTCTGGCATTGGCAGTTCATCGAAAGCGAAGAGACATCCAAATATGAAGCGTACTATCAGGAACAGGGCCTGCCCAAATTCAGCGAACTGGATGAAAAGCAGGTTCATGAACTATTGGGAAAACTTGACGGCACCGCGCTGCTGAGCGCCGGGATCCAGTTTCTGGCGCTGTCCGACGCCCTGCTGGAGCGGGCCCGAACCCTTCAGTTCAGCAATAAAAAGATCCTCACCCGCAAAACCAAGCATGGCCTGATGGCGATAGGCACTTCCGGCGATGATGTTTACCGCGGACCGGGCTTCCAGGGCCTCTGTTTTCTGCTCGATCCCGCCGGGAACGACCGCTATGAAACAGGCCTGACAAGCTCTGCGAACCAAGCTTTCTGCCTCCAGCTGGATCTGGCCGGCAACGACACCTACCGCAGCGATGGGCCCGCGGCGATGTTCAACTCAGCCTTCGGCCTCGGCCACGCCTGCGATCTGGCCGGCGATGACCTCTATCAGACCGGCGACTTTTCCTTTTCCGCCTTCATGGGGATCAACCTGCATCAGGACCTGGCCGGTGACGACATTTACCACAGCGGCCTCTTCGCCCAGGGCGCGGCGATGTGCGGGACCGCCCTGCTGATCGACAATCTGGGCAACGACAGCTACCAGGCCAGCGTGTCCGCACAGGGTTTCGGCAGCACTCTCGGCGCCGGGGTTTTGCTGGACAGCGAGGGCGCGGACAACTACAGTCTGGGCGGCAAATACTTTCACGAGCCGCTGATGCCGCTGGACTTTATCACTCTCGGCCAGGGCCTGGGATTGGGACTGAGGCCTGATCTGGCCGGCGGTTTGGGCCTGCTCCGCGACGGCGCCGGCAACGACCGCTACCTCGGAGGAGTTTACGCCCAGGGTTCCGGATATTGGTACGCCACGGGCGCGCTGATCGACGAGGGCGGAAATGACATCTACAGCGCGGTTTACTATCCCCAGGGCTCGGGGATCCACCTGGCCTGCGGATTTTTGCTCGACGCGGAGGGCGACGACGCCTACCAGAGCCGCCACGGACCTGGCCAGGGCGCCGGTCACGACTGGGCTTTGGGCGTTTTGATCGACGGGGCGGGAAACGACTCCTACTCCATCGAAGGCGGCAACGGGCTGGGGCTGACCAACTCCGTGGGACTGTTTGTGGATAAATGCGGCAACGACCGCTACGAGCGGATCAACCCGCAAAACTACGGCGGCGCCAACTTTGCCCGCAGCGCCGGCGGGATCGGCCTGTTCCTGGACGCCGGCGGCACCGACAGCTATCCCGACAGCCTCAAGGCAAACAACAAGACCTGGCAGAGGGGCACCTACGGCGTGGGGCGCGACGCGGAGATCAACCCGGTCGCCAAAACCGCGGTGGAAGAACTGGCCGCGGCCGCGGCCCTGCCGGACAGCACGGACAGCATTGCCAATATTTTCGCCGCCGCCTCTGAATGGGAGGTGGGATCGGCGGTCCAGCGCGTCCGGACCGCCCGTGAAATTCTGCTCAGCCGCGCCGGCGAGGCCATCCCCTATGTGCTCGACAACAAGCTGAATACCACTTCCGGCCTGGAATACCGGGCCCTGGAAGCGCTGGCCGGAGCCTCGGAGAACTTTATCAGCGAACTCTACCGCGTGATCGACCTGCCCGACAGCCTGGCTGCCAAAAACGCGCTGGCCCTGATCGCCGGGGTGGGCGACAGCCTCCTGGTGGAACCGGTGGAACGGCTCCTGGCCCAAAAGAAATACGAAACAACCTGCATTTCCGTGCTGGCCGGGGTGCACACCGAACGCAGCGTGGAACTGCTGCGGGACTATATTTTCCATCCCAGCGAGAGGTTCCGCTACCTCGCGGCCCGTTCCCTGAAACAGATCAAACATTCTTCCGCCCGCGCCACGCTGGAACTGATGCGCCCGGACCGCTCTTTCCTGGTGCAGTCGCTCTTGCGCAGCCTGCCTGGGGAGACGCAGCCATGAATGGCTCCAGGGCCGCCTTTGACCAATTTCTGAGCGAGCTGAAGCTGCCGGAGCGGGATACGATCCTGGCCAGATTTGATAGCTATCAAGCTCTGCTGTTGGAACTTAACTCCCGCCTAAATCTTTTTTCCCGCCACGCGCCGGCGGATGAACTCTGGACCAAGCATTTCCTTGACAGTCTGCTGCCTCTGAAATGTGTTGACTTTTCCCGCGCGAAAGTGCTGGATTTCGGCTCCGGCGGCGGTTTGCCCGGCATTCCGGTGAAACTGGCCGTCCCCTGCTGCCGCATGGTGTTGCTGGATTCGGTGCGCAAAAAGGCCCGCGCGCTGGAGGAAATGCTTGACCGGTTGAAGCTTGCGGATTGCGAGGTGGCATGTTCCCGCGTGGAGGAATACTCTGCCGCGGGAGAGTTCGACTACATCCTCTGCCGCGCCGTAAAGCTGGAGCAGCGCTATCTGAAGCCGCTGGGCAACCTGCTGGCCCCCGGCGGCAGACTGCTCTGCTACAAAGCGAAGGACCGGGCGGATATCGAGCCGCTCAAACCTTTGGAACTCCTGAGGACGGAGCTCGATTACGGCAGCCGGGCGATCTTCGCGCTGGAAAAAGAGCAACTTAAATAATGACGGGAACTTAGCATAGATTTATGGCAAGAATAATAACCATCGTGAACCAAAAGGGCGGGGTGGGAAAAACCACCACGGCGGTGAATCTGGCCGCCGGCCTGGCCGTGCTGGAAAAAAAGACCCTGCTCATCGATTTCGATCCCCAGGGTAATGCCACCAGCGGCGTGGGGCTGGACAAGGACAAACTGGAACTGCAGGTGTACGACGCGCTGATCGGCAAAGTGCCCCTGCGGGACACCATTTTGCCCACCCCCACCCACAACCTCTGGTGCGTGCCGGGGAACATCGACCTCACCGGCGCCGAGATCGAGCTGGTGCAGGAATTCGCCCGCGAACACAAGCTCCGTGAGGCGCTGGAGCCGGTTCTGGCCGATTTCGACTATGTCATCATCGACTGCCCGCCCTCGCTGGGCCTGCTCACCGTGAACGCCCTCACCGCGGCGACTGACCTGCTGGTGCCCATCCAGTGCGAGTACTACGCTCTGGAAGGGGTCAGCCAGCTGCTGGCCACGATCCGCCTGATCCAGAAAAACCTCAATCCCGGCTTGAACATCATCGGCATCCTGCTCACCATGTTCGATCGCCGCGTGAACCTCTCCATGCAGGTGGCGCGCGAGGTGCGGCACTATTTCAAGGAAAAGGTCTTCCGCAGCATCATTCCCCGCAACATCAAGCTCACCGAGGCCCCCAGCTTCGGCAAACCCATATTTTTATACGACATCCGTTCCCCCGGCGCCATGAGCTATCTGAACCTGGCCACGGAGATCATCGAAAGGACACCCCAAGCATGAACGAACGCCTCGGACGCGGTTTGAGCGCTCTGATCCCGCAGGATCAGGACAGCCCGGAACCCAGATCAAACCTGGGCACTTTGCCCCTCAACCAGATCAAGGCCAATCCCTACCAGCCCCGGCGGGTTTTCGACCCCGTCGCTTTGCAGGAACTGGCCGAATCGATCAAGGCCAACGGCATCATCCAGCCGCTGATAGTGAACAAGACCGCCGCCTCGGATTTTGAGCTGATCGCCGGTGAACGGCGCCTCCAGGCCGCGCGCCTGGCCGGTCTGGAATCCGTTCCGGTGGTGATCCGCAGCGTGAGCCAAAAAGAGCAGCTGCAGCTCGCCATCGTGGAAAACGTCCAGCGCGAGGACCTCGATCCGATCGAGGAAGCCTATGCCTATCAGACCCTGGCGGACGATTTCAAGCTCACCCACCAGGAGGTGGCGCAGATCGTTTCGCGCGACCGGGCCACCATCTCCAACAGCATCCGGCTGCTCAAACTGCCGCTGGAAGTGCAAACCATGGTCTCCGCCGGCGTGCTCAGCCCCGGTCACGCGCGGGCCGTTCTGGGCGTGGAACCGGAGCTACAAACCCTTTTCGCGCAGCACCTTGTGAAATACCGGCTTAGCGTTCGCCAAGCCGAGGACAAGGCAAAAACCTTCGCCCCCAACCAACCCCAACCAGCTCCGGCCAACCGCTACTGGCACAAAGGCCTGGAACAGGAACTGAGCGGGGTTTTGGGACTTAAGGCCAAAGTAAGCGGCCAGGCCGCAAAAGGCAGGATCACCCTCAGTTATTCCAGCGCGGAAGAACTGGCCCGGCTGCGGGAATTGCTAACACTTATCAGGAAGGACGCATGAACAGGATCATCGTGACCGGAGGCGCGGGTTTCATCGGCGCCAACTACATCCACCAACTCTTTGAAGACCCGGATTTCCACGGCAGCGTGCTCAACCTTGACAAACTCACCTACGCCGGCAATCTGGACAGCCTCAGCGACATCAAAGCGGCTTTTCCGGAGCGCTATCGCTTTGTAAATGCTGATATTTGCAACGCCGAAGCAGTGAGCCGGGTGTTCGTGGAATTCCAGCCCGACACCGTGGTCAATTTCGCCGCGGAATCCCACGTGGACCGCTCCATCGACGGGCCGCTGGAATTCATCAACACCAACGTTCTGGGCACTGCCGTGATGCTGGACAGCGCCCTGCGTTTCTGGCGCGGCCTGGACGACGCGGCCAAAAATGCTTTCCGCTTTCATCACGTCTCCACCGATGAAGTTTTCGGCTCCCTGGGTGCCGAAGGTTTCTTCACGGAAGCCACGCCCTACGATCCCTCCTCACCCTATTCCGCTTCCAAAGCGGGCTCCGACCATCTGGTGCGCGCCTGGTACCGCACTTTCGGCCTGCCGGTGCTGATCTCCAACTGCTCGAACAACTACGGCGGCTACCAGTTCCCGGAAAAGCTGATCCCCTTGATGATCATTAACTGCTTGGAGCACAAGCCTTTGCCCATTTACGGGCAGGGCCTGAACGTGCGTGACTGGCTATACGTGCGCGACCACTGCGACGCCATCAACACCATCATCCGCGCGGGAATCCCCGGCCAGACCTACAACATCGGCGGTCACAACGAGATGAAGAACATCGACATCGTGACCACCATCTGCGGCCTGCTGGACGAACTCCGCCCCTCCCCCAAGCTGGTATCTTACACTGAACTGATCACTTACGTTGCCGACCGCCCCGGCCACGACCTCCGCTACGCCATCGACGCGGACAAGATCCACAGGGAATTGGGCTGGCTGCCCCGGGAAACTTTTGCCACCGGCATCCGGAAAACCGTGCTTTGGTATCTGGAGCATGAAGGATGGTGGCGCAACATCCAGAACAAGAACTACCAGCAGCAGCGGCTGGGACTTGGCAACTAACCAGTTCCAAATTTGGCGCAGGATTTCCGGCCGGGCTGGGTTATATTATCAAAGACAAGACCATCCTCCGAGGGAGGTGAAAAAATGACCAAACAATTGCTGAACAGAACTATGGCCGTCCTGATCGCGATCGCCGCGGCCCTGGCGGTCTCGGCCTGCAGCCCGAATTCCTGGCTCAATTCCGCTCTGCCCAATCCCGCCGTGGTGGCTCAGCCGGCCAGCAGTTCCCAAGTTCCGGATGCCGGCACGGACGCGCATTTTGTGCGGGTGGACGAATTTTTGGTGATGGAACAGCCTTTGGCCACGCAACCTTTCGTTTACGCTTCCCTGGGCCGGATGCAAGCCCTGCCCACCCCCGACCACAACAACCAGGGCCGCTTCCTGAGGCTGCTCGACAGCCAGCAGATCTGGACCAGCCACTACTCCAAAACCCGCATCGCCAAAAGCAGCGACATCACTTTGGACACAGAGGTTTTCTTTCTCCAGCTCACCGACTCCGCCGGCTATTACCGCGCGCCCCAAAACCTGGCTGAAACCAGCGGCGGCTGGTGGATCAAGGCCCGCATCTCGGACATCAGCACCAAAAACAACGGCTACGTGAAGGTCAGCGGTGGCCACAACGTCCGCCTCAACGCCCTCCGGGTGGCCGTGAACTAGATTTTCTCTTAACCAGATCAAAGCAGCCGGGCCTCTGCTCCGGCTGTTTGTTTTCATCGCATTAAGCGTAAACCTCTGTTTGAGAGCTCGCTTTATGAATCGGTTTGTTGCCGCTGTGTGATGGCCTCTGCGGCATCCGCCAATTTCAGGCGCCTAAACGCTTTGCGTCCCGGTTAAGAAAAATTAACCGAAAAAATGGCGTTTTTCCTTGCCAGAAAACACTTTCCGCCAAAGCTGGCCTCAGGAAAGCATGCCCATGAGCAAACAGATATTTGTCACGGAAGACGAGGCCGACATCCTGGAACTGGTCCGGCTGAAGCTGGAAACAGCGGGATACACGACCCGGGGATTCACCCGGGCGCAAGACCTTTTGGACAGATTGCGTCAGGAATTGCCGGAACTGATCCTGCTGGACCTGATGCTGCCGGACCTGGATGGTTTGGAAGCCTGCCGCCGCATCAAGAGCAATCCCGCCTGGGAAAAAATTCCCATCGTGATGCTCACCGCGCGCAGTGACATCGAGGACAGGGTGCGGGGCCTGGAATTCGGGGCGGACGATTACATCACCAAACCCTTTGACAGCAAAGAACTTATGGCCAGGGTGAAGGCCGTCCTGCGCCGCAGCGGCTGGGAAAGCGCGCGCAACGTGCTCAACATCAACAGCGATTTCCGGCTGGATTTCAACCGCTACGAAGCCTGGATCCGCGGCCGGAGGGTGGACCTCACCCTCACGGAATTCAAGATCCTGCAGTTGCTCACCCGCCGGCCGGGCTGGGTATTCAAACGCGGCCAGATCCTCGATCATCTCTGGGGCAACGACAAGATCGTGCTCGAGCGCACGGTGGACGTTCACATCCGCAATCTGCGCGAGAAACTGGGTGACCAGGCCTACATGGTGAAAAACATGCGCGGCCTCGGCTATAAGTTCGAACCCGACCAAACCAGCGACAACGATGAAAAAAACAAGCCTTAGAACTATGCTGCTGCTGGCCGGAGGCCTGATCCTGACGGCGAACGTGGTCCTGGCCTGGCTGAATGCCGGGCCCTGGCTGCTGGTATCGGTCTCCGCGGTGGTCACCGGCCTTGCCTTGTTCCTCGTCCACACCTGGCTGAGCCGGGATTTGCGGCAACTGCGGAACCGCGCGGAAGAGCTCAGTCCGCAGGACCGCAAGCTCAGGTTTGGAGAGCTCAGAACAGCTGAATTGCACACCATGGCGCAAAAACTTAACCAGGCGCTGGCCTCCTTCGACAGGGCGATCGGGCATCTGGCCGTGCACCGCGCGGAATTGCGCCTGCTGCTGAACACGCTGGAAGACCCGCTTTGGTCGCAGGATGACGCGGGCAAGGTGCTGTGGGCGAACGCGCCGTTTAAAAAGCTGTTTCCCGCCTTCGATCCCTCGCGCGAACAGCCTTTCCGCGAGATCATCCGCGATCCGGAGCTGCTGGAAGCCATCTTGAGTTCCCCAACCGCGCGGGATCAGCTTCCCCTCTCCCTCAGCATCGCCGGCCACGATTATATCCTCTCCAGCAGCCACAGCGTTAGTAACCGGCGCTATGTTTTTATCCTGCACAACATTGACGCCATGGAAAAAACAGCCCGGATGAAGAAGGACTTCATCGTGAACCTCGCCCACGAACTGCGGACCCCGCTCACGGCGATCAAAGGCTTCACGGAGGCGATGCAGGAAACACCCGGGCAGAACCACAACCGGCATCAGAAAATAATCCTGAGCCACACCAACCGCCTTATCCACCTCATCCAGGACCTCGAACAGCTGATCCGGCTGGAAAGCACTTCCCGCCTGGAAGCGCGGGAGATCGAGCTGGGGCCTTTCTTTGCCAATCTCAGCCTGATCCTGGAGCCCGACATTCAGGCCAAGGGACTGAGCCTGAGCGTGGAACTCGAGGACGGGCTGGAACGGATGGTTTGCGATCCTTTCCGCTTCGAACAGATCTTCATCAATCTGGCGCAAAACTCCCTCCGCTACACGGATACCGGCGGAATCAGCATCCGTGGCGGCAAAGAGGGCGCCACCACCGTCTTCACCGTCTCCGATACCGGCCGGGGCATCCAGGCTGAGCATCTGGACAGGATCTTTGAGCGTTTCTACGTGGCCGATCCCAGCCGCAACCGCGGCCTCAGCGGCACCGGACTCGGCCTGGCCATCGTCAAGCACATCGTTCTGCTGCATCAGGGCGAGATCACCGTGAACAGCGAAACAGGCCGGGGCACCACTTTCAGGATCAGCATTCCGCCACTGGCGGAGCGACACAATGAAGCAGACCAACCGAACTGACGCGACGGGATCCTGTGCCGGCCTCCACGCGGACCGGGACCGCCTGGTAAACGCGCACATCGGCCTGGCCTACAGCTTTGCCAGAGGCTGCCAAAACCGCGGTTTGCCGCTGGAAGACCTGCGTCAGGAAGCCCTGCTGGGATTACTGGAGGCAGCTGAACGCTTTGACCCCGGACGGGGAACGCAGTTCGGCACCTACGCCGTCCACTGGATCAGGAAAAGGCTGCTGGCCGCGCTGGACAGCGAAAAGGCGGTCACGAGCAATACGGAACCGCTGGGAGAGAGGGACCTGGCCGCACCGGATACACAGACCGAGCCGCGGCTTGAGCCCGCGATCTGTTTTCCCGCCTCCATGCCCGTCCTGGAACAAGGAGCGTTGCATCTTTCCATCAACCAGGGTCTGACCCTGAAAGAGGTGGCCATCCAGCTGGGTATTTCTGTGGAACGGGTCAAACAGCTGCGCGGTAAGGCTTTGCGCCGTTTGCGCCCATAACCCCAACCCAGGCCGCTCCCAATATCAATACGGTATCAATACGGAATCAATACGGATTTCATCCGTATTGATTCCGTATTGATACCGTATTGATATTTGGAGCCAGATGGGATTTCACCATAAGAGTTAACAAATCTTAACCTCATCCATATAAAATCTTAACATTCCCCCGGTATGATAGGGGCAGAACTTCAAAAGGAGTAAAAGATGAAAATAATGCTTCTCGCCACCCTGGTGGGAATATCTCTGCTGCCGGCGCTGCTGGGCGCTCAGGAGCTTAAGATCAGCGGGGAAATGTGGAACCGCTGGACCCTGGAACAAGGTCAGGTGCCAGCCGATACTTCGCTTACGGCCTACGGGCCCGGCATCACCAAAAACCTCTTTGCGTTGGAGCGCGGCTACGTGGGCCTGGAAGCCAAATTCAGCGAAAGCGTGAAAGGCCGCTTCACGGTGGACATTTTCAGCACGGACCTGCTCAAGGACGGAGCCGGGTTGAAGTTAAAATATGCCTATGTGGATTTTTCCAAACTTATCCCCATCCCGGACCTGACCACCAGCGTGGGCCTGCAAAAAGTTTATTTTGGCAGCATCTACGACTGGAACTACAGCCTGATCGGCAAAGCGCCCTCGGATGAGTACAAGCTGGCCAATTCCGCGGATTACGGAATCTCGCTGAACGGTTTCCTGCCCGCCGGCTGGGGCGAATACCAACTGGGCATGTACAACGGCGAGGGCTACAAAAACTACGGCGCCAACCTCAAAGACAACATCGACCCAGCCTTCCTGGCCAACCTGCGCCTGACCCCCATTGCCGGCCTCACTTTGGGGGGATCGGTGATGACCAACGGCAGCGAGAGAATGCTCAAGCTGGCTGACGCCACCCAAAATTCCGCCTACAACACCCAGCTGCTCGCGGATGGAATTTTGCGCGCGGCTTTCGGTCCGCTGGACGTCTGGGCCGAGTATTTATACAAGGATGTAAGCCACGCGCCCGCTTTCAGCGCCAAGGATTACTCGGCAACCTGCCTCAGCGTGTTTCCCACCCTGAAGCTGAAAAGCCTGATCGGGGAGGACATCGAACTAACCGGTCGCTATGAACGCTGGGACGAAACCAAACTTCCGGACAACAAGAAGAAAAACCTGCTGAACGCCTGGACCGGCGGTCTGAACTACAACTTCATGGCCGACGAAAGCGGCAATCCCGCCCTGCAGGCCCAGCTGAACTATGTGAAAAAAGATTACGATGAAAGCGTTTCCGGCTCCGACTACGCCAACGGCAAGAAGGACACGGACACCGTCATGCTCCAGCTTAAATGGCGCTTCGCCGCCGCAGTCAATTAAGGAGAACCAATAATGAAACATAGACATCTGATCATTGCCCTGATCCTGCTTCTGGCCATATCTTCAGCCTTTGCCAAGCCCCGCAGGCTCACCTGTTCCGGCTCCACCACGGTGCTGCCGATCGCCCAGGCCACCGCGGAAGCCTTTATGGACAAGCATCCGGACGTGAACATCTCCATCCGCGGCGGTGGCTCCGGAGTGGGTGTCGCCGCGCTGCAAAACGGGACCGCGCAGATCGCCAATTCCAGCCGCACCATGAAGGCCAAGGAAATTTCCCAGGCCAAATCCAAAGGCATCAACCCCACCCCTTACGCCATTGCCCTGGACGGCATCGCCATCGTGGTGCATGCCAACAACTCCGTGGCGAATCTCAGCATCGCCCAGATCCGGGACATCTACACCGGCAAGATCAAGAACTGGAAAGAAGTTGGAGGAGCCAGCCTGCCGATCGTGGTGATCTCACGCGACGTGGCTTCCGGCACTTTCGAGGTTTTCAACGAAAAAGCCCTCGGCGGCAACAAGGTGGTTTCCAGCGCGCAACTGCTGGCCTCCAACAACGCCGTGGCCACCACCGTGGGCAGCACTCCGGGCGGGATCGGCTACATAGGCCTGGGCTACCTCACCGGCCAGATCAGAACTGTGAAGGTCAACGGAGTGACCCCCACCACCAAAACCGTTCAGGACGGCTCCTACCCGCTCTCACGCAAACTCTACATGTACACGAACGGCAAGGCGAAAGGTGACGTGAGCAGCTACATCGCCTTCATCCAGTCCGCCGAAGGACAAAAAATCGTGGTGGAGCAGGGTTTCATCGCTCTCAAATAGCCTGATGCGGCCACCACAAAACCTCCATTCACAGGGGAGCTGCGGCTCCCCGTTTGAGGCAGGAAATGATGAAAAACTTTAAGGAAAGGAGCTTCCAGGCGCTAACCTACACCGCGGCGCTGTTCACAGTGGCCTGTTTGCTGGGGATCATCTTCGGGATCTTCCGGGAAGGCTTGCCGCTGTTTGAAAGCGTTGGCCTGAAAGAGTTTCTGGGCACCAACAACTGGTATCCCACCCACGCGCAACCGGAGTTTGGATCCCTGGCGCTGATCGCCGGATCGCTGATCGTAACCCTGGGCGCCCTGATCATCGCCATCCCGCTGGGATTGGGGGCGGCGATCTTCCTCTCCGAAATTGCCGGACCGCGTCTGCGCGAGATCGCCAAGCCTGTGATCGAACTTTTGGCCGGGATCCCCTCTGTGGTTTACGGCCTTTTCGGCATGGCCTTCCTCGCCCCGCTGGTGCGGCAGTGGTTTGGCCTGGACACCGGTTTGAATGTGTTCACGGCCTCACTGATCCTGGGCGTGATGATCGTGCCGGTGATCTGCAGCATGGGTGAGGACGCGCTTTCCAGCGTTCCCAAAAACCTGCGGGAAGCCTCTCTGGCCCTGGGCGCCACCCGCGCCGAAACCATCTTCAAAGCCGTGGTGCCCGCCGCTAAAAACGGCCTGGCTGGAAGTGTGCTGATGGGTTTCGGGCGCGCCATCGGCGAAACCATGGTGGTGCTGATGGTGGCGGGTGGAGCTGCCCGCATCCCCGGTTCCATCTTCGATCCGGCGCGTCCCCTCACCTCCACCATCGCCGCGGAGATGGGCGAAACCGTGATGGGCGACCTGCATTACCAGTCACTTTTCGCCCTGGCCATCATCCTTTTCCTGATCACCTTCGTTTCGAACCTGATCACGGAAACCCTGCTGATGAAAAGGGGCGGAAGATGAACCGCCGCAAACTGATGAACAGCCTGGCCACCGGCATCATGGCGCTGATGCTGGGGCTCACGGCCGTGTTTCTGGCCTTGTTTCTGGCCCGCATGTTCTCCCAGGGCGCCAGGGTGCTGAGCTGGGAATTCATCTTCACCGCTCCCCGCGACGCCATGCGGGCTGGCGGCATCTATCCAGCCCTGGTGGGAACTTTTCTGCTCACAGCGCTGGCGATGCTGGTGGCATTGCCCCTGGGAATCTTCACAGCCGTGTGGTTAACCAATTACGGCAGACCGGTCTGGTTGGTGAGCATTTTGCGTGTGGCCATCAACACCCTGGCCGGAACGCCTTCCATCATTTTCGGGCTGTTCGGCATGGCCGTGTTCGCCAATCTGCTGGGTTTCGACATTTCGCTGCTTTCCGGCGGGCTCACCCTGGCGATCCTGGCCCTGCCGGTGATCATCAACAACACGGAACAGGCCCTGCGCGGCGTGCCTGCTGATTTCCGCGAAGCCTCGCTGGCCTTGGGCGCCACCACCCGGCAGACGATCTCGCGCGTGCTTTTGCCCACCGCGCTGCCAAACATCCTTACAGGCGCCATCATCAGCATCGGCCGCGTGGCCGGAGAAACCGCGCCGATCATGTTCACCGCGGCCACTTTTTATTCCCGGCAGTTGCCGCGGGGCCTTTCCGATGAGGTGATGGCCCTGCCTTACCACATCTACGCGCTCATGACCGAGGGCACCCACCCCGCGCAGCAGGTCCCGATAGCTTACGGGACCGCGTTGGTGTTGCTTTTGCTGGTGATCGCCGTAAGCGCCGTGGCCATCTTCATCCGCGCTTCCATCAGGAGAAAAAGACAATGGTAGATCTACAATTACAGACCTCGGGCCTCAATCTTTGGTTCGGAAAAAACCACGTTCTGCATGATGTGAATCTTCCGGTTCACGCCAAACAGGTGACAGCCATGATCGGGCCTTCGGGCTGCGGAAAATCCACTCTGCTGCGCTGCTTCAACCGCATGAACGACCTTATCCCGAACACCCGCATTGAAGGCACGGCGATGCTTGGAACCCAGGACATCTACGCGCCCCGGGCCGATGTTTCCCGGCTCCGCTCCCGCATTGGCATGGTTTTCCAAAAACCGAACCCCTTCCCCAAAAGCATTTTCAACAACGTCGCCTTTGGGCTGCAGATCCAGGGTGGCTTCAGCAAAAGCGAAATTGGCGACAGGGTGGAGGAAAGCCTGAAAGCGGCCTGGCTTTGGGATGAAGTGAAAGACCGGCTTGCCTGCTCCGCCATGTGCCTCTCCGGCGGGCAACAGCAAAGGCTGTGCATCGCGCGGGCGCTGGCCAACCGTCCCGACGTGCTGATGCTGGATGAACCCACTTCGGCGCTGGACCCCCAATCCACTGCCAAAATTGAGGAACTGTGCCTGGAACTCAAGCGCAACGTCACCATCCTCATCGTCACCCACAACGTTGCCCAGGCGGGCCGGATCTCTGATCAGACCGCTTTCATGTATTTGGGCGAACTGGTGGAGTTCGGTTCCACCGAGCAAGTTTTCACCGTACCCGCGGACAAACGCACCGAAGCCTATCTCACCGGCGTTTTTGGTTGATCTGGGAGGATCAATGTTAGAAAGCAAAATATTGGAATTGAAGCAAATGCTGCTCACCGAAGCCGGCCTCGTGGAAAAAATGGCCGCCCTGGCAGCGGACGGCCTGTACTCCCGCCAGAACGGGCTTTTGAGGATCGTGAACGAGTATGAGGACCGGGTCAACCAACTCGAACTGGAGATCGAAAACAAATGCATCGCCGCCATCGCCCTCTACCAGCCGGAAGCCAAGGACCTGCGCAAGATCGTGATGATCCTCAAGATCAACAATGATTTGGAGCGGCTCGGCGATCAGGCCGTGAACATCGCCGAAAGCGCTGAACATCTGGCCGGCAAAGCGGTGGTATCCCAGGTCTCGGAACTGGCGCAGATGAGAGATGCCGCCTTTGCCATGCTGAAAAACAGTCTGGACGCCTTTGCCGCGGAAAACGTGGAGGCCTCCCGGGCTGTTTGTGATGCCGACGACAAGGTGGATGAACTCAACCGCTTGGTCTATCACCGGCTGGTGGAACTGATCAAACATGACACCCCGCTCACGGAATCCTGCCTGCATCTGCTGCGCGTGGCCAAAAACCTGGAGCGCATCGCCGATCTTTCCACCAACGTGGCGGAAAACACGGTTTATTTGGCGGTCGGCAAGGTCATCAAACATCATCAGGCTGAGGAAAACCCACCCGGTAAAACATAAAAAACATTGACCGGAATCGCCCACGGCAGAAACTGCCCGCAAAACTTCACCTTGCAGAGGTAAACAGATGTTATTAGCGGATTTTCTGGACGCCCGGGCGATAGCTTTCGAGCAGCGCATCCTGCCCCGGGAGCAGGTCTATCTGGAGATCATCCAGAGGATCTGCGCCCAGCGGCATCACCACACCCCGAAGTGCGGCCAACCCATGCTGGACGCCATTTTGGAACGCGAGCAGGAAGCCCCTATGGTTTATCCCACCGGGATCGCCATCCCCCACGTGCGGGTGGAGGGCCTCGCGGACACCCTCATCGGCATGACTTTTCTGCAAAACCCTTTGGACTACAACGGCATCAGGGTGCACTGGGTGGTGCTCATTTTCACGGACAAATCCTCCTCCAAGGTCTATCTGAACATCGTGGCCGCCCTGCTGAAACTTTCCCAGGACGAAGAGGCCATGTGCGGCCTGCATGACCTGCACGACGGGCATGGCGTGATCCACTGGCTGAGGCAGGCGAATATCGAGGTGGGATCAGATGTTACCATCGCCGACATCATGGTGGCAAACCCTGTCTGCGTGGGGCCGGAAGATACACTAAGCCTGGTGGACAGCCTCATCAACGAACATAAGGTCTCGCTGCTGCCGGTGACCGCCACAGACGGCAGATACCTGGGCGAGCTGAACATCCTGGACATCCTCAAGGTGGGGGTGCCGGACTATCTGATGCGCATGGGAGACCTGAAATTCCTGAAATCTTACGAGCCGCTGGAAAACCTCTTTGAAAAGGAAGAGGAGATCCGGGCCGGCGAAATCATGCACAAGGACCGCAAGGTTTTGGATCCCGACGACTCCATCGTGGAAGCGGTTTACCACATGATCAAGGAAGGCCGCAGATACTTCTGCGTGGTGGAGAAAGGCAAACTGGTGGGTGTGGTGACAGCCATGGACATCTTCAGGAAGGTGATCAAAGCATGAGCCCTGCCCTCACCATGTTCATTGCGCTGCTGGTCTTTGCCGCGGCCTACGTATTCATTATCACCGAATGGATCAACAAGATGCTGGCCTCGTTGATCGGAGGCTTTTTGCTGGTTATCACAGGGATCATCACCCAGGGCGAGGCCTTTCTGGCCGTGGACTGGAACGTCATTTTCTTCCTGATCGGGATGATGCTGGTGATCTCCGTGCTCAAAAAAACTGGTGTGTTCATGTATGTGGCCATCAAAACGGCCAAACTGGTGCGCGGAAATCCTTTGGCCATCATGATGCTGATGTACGCCATCACCGCCTTTTTCGCGGCCTTTCTGGACAGCGTGACCGCCGTGATGATCCTGGTGCCGGTGGTGATGCTGATCTGCCATGAACTGAAAACCACCCCCGTGCCCTACATCATCACCATGGCCGTGGCCGCGAACATGGGCGGTGCCGCCACCATGGTGGGTGATCCGCCCAATGTGATCCTGGGCAGCGCCATCGGCAAGACCTTTCTGGATTTTGTGATCAACCTGGCCCCGGCGGCCATCGTTTCCGTGCTGGCCAGCCTTGGCCTGATCTTCCTTTTTTACCGCAAACAGCTCCAGGTAAGCCTCACCAACCGGGCCAAGCTGATGAGTTACAAGGAGGAAAAACTCATCACGGACAAGCGGATGCTGACCATCTCCCTTACCGTGCTGGGTTTGATGCTGTTGGCCCTGGCCCTGGACGGATATCTGCACATTGGCACAGCCAGCATATCCATGACCGCGGGGCTGATCCTGATGATCGTGAGCAACCGCAAAAAGATGGAGCCCGTGATGGCCAAAGACATCGACTGGGTGACCCTCTTTTTCTTCATCGGGCTCTTTGTGATCGTAGAAGGCCTGGTCAAGACCGGCTTCATCAACCTGCTGGCCCAAAAGGTGATCGGCGCCACAGGCGGAAATCCCCGCTCCACCTCGATGGCTATTTTATGGCTGTCCGGAGTGTTTTCCGCCTTCGTGGACAACGTGCCCTTCGTGGCCACCATGATCCCGGTTCTCAAGCACATCAGCCAGGTGATAAACAACGCCGGACTGATGGATCCCATCTGGTGGTCGCTTGCATTGGGAACCTGCCTCGGCGGAAACGGCACCCTGATCGGCGCTTCCGCCAACATCGTGGCCGTGGGCATCGCCAAGCAGAACGATTTTCATATCTCGTTTTGGGATTTCACCAAGATCAGCGTGGTCTTTACCCTCGTCTCGCTGCTGATCAGCACCGCCTACATCCTGATCCGCTTTTTCTAAGCTTTAAACGGAGCCCAGCACTCCTCAGAGTTGTTGCCCACCTTGTTCACAAACCTGCTCACCGGACGCAGGGCCAGTTCACCTTCCTGAGCTGGTTTGAGCAGCGGCACGAAATCCAGCGCGTCGTTCTGTACGTGGTCCAGCCAGGCCAGCCGGTCCTCTCCGAAGAGCAGCACGGGCATCCTGTGATGGATGGGGGCCATGGCGGCATTGGCGTCCGTGGTGATGATGGCCAGGGAGGGAACGTAGCTGCCGTCCGGACCGCTCCAGGCGTCGTAGATGCCTGCCATCCAGATCAGATCGTCGTTTGCGGCGTGGATGAAAAAGGGCTGTTTGTCGCTGACGCGCCATTCGTAAAAACCATTGGCCGGAACGAGGCAGCGCCGGCGCTGCAAGCCGCCGCGGAACGAGGGTTTGGAGGTGATGGTGTCGGCCCGGGCGTTGATCAGGGCAAAGCCTGGCAGTTCCCGGCTCCAGGAGGGCACCAGGCCCCAGCGAAAATAACCCGGATAGCGGCCCGCTTCCTGGCTCAGCACGGCCATCACCGTCTGGGTGGGCGCCACGTTGAAATTCAGCTCCTCCTGCTCCGCCATCCGCGTGAGCTTCAGTTCCTTGGCCAGCTTTTGCAGCCGGTCGTGTTTGATCACCTGGGCAAATCTTCCGCACATGCTTAACTCCTTCTGATTGACAGATTCGGCGCTCCGGGAAATTCTGCAACATATATTTTTGCGGCCGCTTTGCCAAGCCTGCCGCGCAAAGGAAAGACCATGCCCAGATTCAATATCGACGCCGTGATGAAAGCTCTCTCCGAACACTTCGACCGGGTGAAAACCCCCATCGTGGACCTCATCCAGGTGCAGACCAAAGACCCCTTCAAGGTTCTGGTGGCCACCATCCTCAGCGCCCGCACCAAGGACGAGACCACCGCCAAAGCCTCCGCGGCCCTGTTCGCGGAAGTAAGCGGTCCCGACGACCTGGAGAGGATCAGCGCGGCCAGGCTCAACTCCCTCATCCACCAGGTGGGTTTCCACAACGAGAAGACCAAACACCTCAAACAGCTTCCCGCCGTGCTGAAAGAACGCTTCAGCGGAATCGTCCCCTCCGAAATTGACGAACTGCTCGAGCTGCCCGGGGTGGGACGCAAAACCGCCAATCTCGTGCGCGCGGTGGCTTTCTCCCTGCCCGCCATCTGCGTGGATGTGCATGTGCACAGGATCAGCAACCGCTGGGGCTACGTGAGCACCAAATCCCCCTTCGAAACTGAAATGGCCCTGCGCGCGGTATTGCCGGAAAAATACTGGCTCACCTACAATTCCCATGTGGTGGCCTTCGGCCAAAACCTCTGCGCGCCCCGTAAACCCCGCTGTTCCGAGTGTCCCGTCTTCAAACACTGCGCCCGGATTGGGGTGGAAATTTCCGCGTGACATTGTGGCGGAAAGGCTTAAACTTACAGTATAAGGAGTGAAACATGGAACAGTACCCGCAACAAAATTACCGTCCCCAAACCGACGTCGCCCCGGTGATGAGCACTGGAAGCTGGATCGGCACCCTGCTGCTGATGTACATCCCCATCGTGAACATCATCCTGCTCATCGTCTGGGCCGCCAGCACCGGCGAAAACCCCAACCGGCGCAATTTTGCCCGCGCCTATCTGCTGATGTTTGTGATTTCCTTCATCCTGATGGCCGTCATCATCTTCGGATTTGGCCTCGGCCTGGGTGGTTTGGCGGAAGCGCTGGAACAGCAGGCCTGACGCCAGGCCTTTTACAGAACCTAAGCCAGCTCCTCCCAGGCGCTTTGGATGTCCGCGAGCTCAAAACCCTTGCGGAAGAGGTAGCCGAAGGCTTTTTCCCTCAGCTTCTGGCGGGGCAGGCCGCGATGTGTGACGCAGTATTTGGCCAGCAGTTCGGAGATGTTTTCGCCGGCCTGCTCGCGGGGGTAGAGTTCGTCCAGAAGGTCTGACCAAAGTTCCCCGGGAACGCGCTGTTCGCGCAGCTTGGCGATGATGGCGCGTTTGCTGGCTTTGCGCGTGATGTAGGAGCGGATCAGCACCTCCGCGAAACGCCCGTCGTTCAGAAAGTTCTGCTCCCGGCAGCGCTTGAGCGCGAGTTCAATGATCCGGGGTTCGAACTCTTTCCTTTTCAGCAGGTTGCGGCACTGAAATTCACTGTGCTCGGCCTTGGCCAGATAGTCCAGCAGGGTGGAAAAAGCCTGCTTTTCGAGCGTGGCGAGCAGCTCGGTGGCTTCGCCCGCCGCGATCTCGCCCTCGAAGTTGTCCGGCCAAAGCGGCAGGAGCACCCTCGTCGGCAGGGTGCCCCTGCAAATTCCGTCCAGTTCGACGCGTACCGTGTATCTATTCTTCGGAACTGTCCTCAGCTTCATTCGCTTTGTCGAAAAGCTTGTCCGGATTGATGCTCTGTTTCACTGCGGCCTCGATCTCGGCCAGCAGTTCGGGGGTTTCCTTCAAATATTGTTTGGTCTTTTCCGCGCCCTGGCCCAGCTTCACATCCTTGTAGGCGAACCAGGAGCCGCTCTTTTTGATGATGCTGGCATCCACGGCCATATCCAGGATGATGTCCAGTTCAGAGATCCCCTCGCCGAAGATGATGGGGAAAACCACTGTCTTGAAGGGCGGGGCGAGCTTGTTTTTCACGATCTTCACGCGGGTCTTGGCCCCGATCACCTCGGTTTCGGCGCCGCCGGTCTTGATCGCTCCGGCGAAACGCACTTCCAGTCGCACGGAGGAGTAGAACTTCAATGCCACGCCGCCGGAGGTGGTTTCCGGGTTCATGTAGGCCGTAACGCCTATCTTCATGCGGGTCTGGTTGATGAAGATCACCGCGGTGTTGGATTTGGAGACGATCGCCGTGAGTTTGCGCAGCGCCTGGCTCATCAGGCGGGCCTGCAGGCCCACGTGGCTGTCGCCCATGTCGCCTTCGATCTCCTGTTTGGGCACCAAAGCCGCCACGCTGTCCACGATCACCAGGTCCACGGCTGAACTGCGCACCAGGGTTTCGCAAATTTCCAAAGCCTGTTCTCCGCCATCCGGCTGCGAAAGCAGCAGTTCCTCGGTCTGCACGCCCAGCCTTTTGGCGTAGGCTGTGTCCAGGGCGTGTTCGGCATCGATGAAGGCCACCACGCCGTCCAGTTTCTGCGCTTCCGCCGCGATGTGCAGCGCGAGGGTGGTCTTGCCGCTGGCCTCGGCGCCGTAGATCTCGGTGATGCGGCCGCGCGGGATGCCGCCGATGCCGAGGGCGAGGTCCAGATTGAAAGCGCCGGTGGGGATCACATCCACTATCTGCAGCGGTTTGTCGCCCAGGCGCATCAGGGTGCCCACGCCGTATTTCTTCTCGAGTTGCGAGATCGCGGATTTGAGGGCGGTCTCTTTGTTTTTGTCCTGCATGTTTACATCCTTTTGTTTTATCTTAATAGGTATTGTGACAAACTGTGATAGTTGGGTCCCTCGGGCTTGAGCACGCTGCGGTAAAGAGTTACGCTGTCGTAAGGGAAGCCGCCGCGCTCCACTTCGCTGGCTAAAATCTCCCGCTCCAGCGCAGGCGGCAGGGCGGCTTTGATCCGGCCCAGAGTGATGTGCAGCTTCAGCGGTTTGGCGTCCGGCTCAAAACCTTCGGCGCGGATCGCGCTCAGCAGCTGTTTGTGCCAGCGGGTCAGGGAGTCGTCCCGCGCTTCCGAACTTGCCCAGACCAGCCGCGGGGCCTTCCAGGGAAAAAGTTCCAGGCCTTTCAATGCCAGTTCGAACGGGGCGCTGCGTCCGGCCGCTTCGGACAGGATCTTTGCCAGATCAGGGATCCGGGTACTGTCCACGTCACCCAGGAAGAGCAGGGTAAGGTGCAGATTGTCTTCCTTCACCCAGTTCACTCCGGGGGTGGCCCGCAGCCAGCGCAGCTTTTCGGCCAGGCAGGCGCGCGGCGCGGCCGGAACTTCCAGGGCGATGAAGGCGCGGTACAGCATTCAGCGCTTGTAGCCGATGTCCCGCAGGAATTTCTTGCGGTGGGTGATGTCTGTGTCCAGCTCAATGCCCAGCGGCGCGGAACCGTCGATCACGCCCAGAATGCCGTTGCCTTGCTCGCTGTGGGCCAGCACCACCTGCACCGGATTGGCCGTGGCGCAGAAAATACCCACCACCTCGCGGCAGGCTTTCACGGCGGGCAAAACGTTGAGGGGAAAGGAATCGCGCAGCACGATCAGGAAGCTGTGCCCCGCGCCCAGACGCAGCATGTTGGCCACCGCGCATTCGATCAGTTCGTTGTCCGTGCCTTCTTTGCGCACCAGGCAGGGACCGGAGGCCTCGCAGAAGGCCAGGCCGAATTTGATGCCGGGCACGCTGTTCACCAAAGCTTCGTAGAGGTCCTCCACGGTCTTGATGAAGTGGCTCTGACCCAGTATGACGTTGGCGTTTGGGGGAAATTGAAGCTGCTCAAGCCTGAGTTCCATGCTGCAAACCTCTTTATGCTAATGCCGGCAAATTATTCCGCGGGCAGGGCCTTGTCAAGCTAAATCTGCCGTTTTCGAACTCCCCCGGTTATCTGGAGGAATTGTCAGCGTTGCGCCTGATGCCGACCATGCGCGTTTTCCGTGGACAAATCAGGACCAAAGTTTCGCGGCATCGGAATGCTGCGCCACGCGTGGTATTCGTCCGTAGCGCCTGATGCCGATCATGCGACTCTGCCATAATAAAGATCATTTGTTCATTTCGCAGCATCGGAATGCTGCGCCACAGCCTGGCTGCGTCGTCATTACTCAAAACGGAGGAACAACAGCCGAAAGACAAATCAATCTGTGGACCTGCAGAGACGAAACCCGTCGGAGAAAGGGTTGTTGATGTACGAATTATGGGCGTGACGTTTGGCAACCCGGCAGATGCTGGCATTGTTGTACCAGACGCCACCGCGCAGCAACCGGTAACTTCCGTTGCTCGGACCGGTTGGATCGCTGCCGGGGCTTATGCTGTAATATTCGTAACCATACCAGTCCCAGCACCATTCCAAAGCGTTGCCGCTCATGTCGCAAATGCCGAGGCCATTGGGGGCCTTTGTCCCAACGGGATGGACGCCATAATCCGGATTGGTGTCACCACCCGGCAATGCACTTCCGGCGTTGCCTTTATACCAGGCCACGGCATTGATGTCATCGCTGCCGGAATAAAGATAATCCGGGTCATTGGTCGCGCCCCGGGCGGCGTATTCCCACTCCGCCTCAGTTGGCAGCCTGTATCCATTGGCGCTCCATTTGCAGATGGCGGCGTTCCAGGTGGCGTTGTTGGAGGTGGGCACGCTGCCCCAATACGCGGGGTTCGTGGAGCCGGAAATGCTGTAAACCGGTGCAAACCCCTCTGCCAGGCTGCGCAGGTTGCAGTATTTGAGGATGGAATACCAGGAGACATTGCAAACCGGAAAGTTGTCATTGATTCCCGAATTTTGATAGGGGATTGAGAGCATCAGCGCCTTCCATTCAGCCTGTGTGACCTCGTGTTTTCCGATGTGGAAGGGGCTCAGGGAAACGCTGTGCGCGGGTAGTTCGTCACTTTCACCAGAGCCGGTCGTTCTGCCCATGGTGAAGGTGCCGCCAGGAACGTAGATCATCTGGGCGGGCTCGATGGTTATGGTGTAAACGGCTGTGGCTGCCACGCTGTCCATCCAGCCATCCTTGCAAGCCACTGCCTTAAGGGTGGTTGTCTCAGCAATGTAGATTGGGCCGGAATAGACGGCTGAAGAGGAGTTGGGATAGCTTCCATCCAATGTATAATGGGTGGTGCTTTTCTCCCATATTGAAGCTGATATTGTCACTTCCACCGGGAGATAATAGGTGGCGCCCGCAGGGGTGAATGCCGGCATTGACAACACCCTTGGTGCTGTCAGGCAGCTGGACATGCCCATCAACAAAAGTGCAGCCAAGGCAATAAAAGCGATTGGGTTCTTAGGCATGGTACACCTCTCATATCTTTGCGTGCCAGCTGCTGGCGAAAAGCCCAACCGTTCTTGCTCAGGCTGTTTGGGAACACCTGGCAGCATTTTTTTTCAATCTATGCAAGCCAAGCTGCTGAGGAGATTATCTTGAACCCATAAAATTTTGTCAAGTTATTTCTCCATACAAACATCTTGGATAAAGTCTTGAAGATATTCAGTACCCTTGCTAAGGGCTAAATCATTTGGAACAATACCAGGCCGGTGCAATTTCAGGCCAGACAAACGCAAGTTTCTTGAGACTCCAATCTGCATCAGAACTGATTTTGGGGTCTCCAGCCGCGGTTTTCTACTCAATGCCATTAATTGCGTTTATACTGGCTCTCCACCTTGGGAAAAAGCCTAACTAACCAAGGGTCGCTCCCAATATCAATACGGTATCAATACGGAATCAATACGGATTTCATCCGTAATGATTCCGTATTGATACCGTATTGATATTGGGAGCCAAAGCAGGAACGATCAGGCTGAAAACATGGCTCAAGTTCATTTATGGTGGGTAAACTCTAGTATCCTATCCGTCATTCCAGCGCAGGCTGGAATCCAGGTCTTTTGTCGGGTTCGTAGCGCAGCATGCCAATGCTGCGTTTTGGCTTTTCGCAGGATCGGAATCCTGCGCCACGGGGCTTTTCTGGATCCCAGCCTACGCTGGGATGACGGCACCATGTGCCATTCATACACACCCACTCTATTTGAACATGAGCCAAAAACATGTATCTTCAATGTCCGCATAACCCTATGAAAGCAGACGCCGCAAATCTCTTGACAGTCTGGCCCGGCTGTAATATTGAAGCCTGAAGTGGGGACCGTGATCCACATGGTCCTGTCAAAAAGGAGATAAGATGGAACCCAGACTGGTCAGCCGCGAAGCCTTCACGGTGGTGGGCCTCAAGTGCCGCACGCGCATGCAAGACAACGTAATTCCGCAGCTTTGGGACGATTTCAACAAGGTCTGCGCCGGCATTCCCCACACCGTTACAGACCGCACCGCGTACGGGATCTGCTATTTTGAAGAGGGCGACGATCCCGCCGGCGCCAGCTTTTCCTATCTGGCCGGGGTGGAGGTTGACAACGCCGACGACATCCCCGCGGGCATGGAAGCGCTGGTGATCCCAGCGCAGGATTACGCGGTTTTCGAGCATCGCGGAGCGCTGGATTGTTTGCACCAAACCTACCGGAAGATCTATTCTGAGTGGCTGCCGGCCAACTCTCTCGAGCGGGTCGGAACCCTGGATTTTGAGCTCTACGACTGGCGTTTTCGCTGGGGCCAGCCGGATTCCGTGCTGGAGGTCTGGGTCCCTGTCCGCCAGAAATAAGCTTCGGATCAGCCTGATCGGGTTGAACAGCGCCTGGTACCAGAGCAATCCGGCGCTCTATTATCTGCGCGGGTGTCTGCGCGGGCTACCTTATTCGCTGAGCCTGAGGGAATTCACCCTCGCCGAGCCGCTCTTCGACATTCTGACCCGGATCGTCCGTGACCGTCCGGATGTGGCCTGCTTTTCTGCCTATGTTTGGAACAGCGGTCAACTGCGGCAGCTGCTTCCGGAACTGAAAAAACTGCAGCCTGGCCTGAAGATCGTGCTGGGCGGTCCCGAGGCGCTGGACGGCGCTTTTGGCCTGTCAGAGGGCGATTTTGTGGTGAAAGGTCCGGGTGAAGGCGTGTTTCGCGTGCTGGCGGAAGCCGGATTCAAGCTGCCCGGTGGGGTTTACGAAGCTCCGGCCCCGGCCTTGCGCGATCTGCCTTTTCCCTACCACAAAACCGACCAAGCCGCGCTGCAGGGCAAACTGGTCTATTACGAAAGCTCGCGGGGTTGTCCTTTCCGCTGTGCCTACTGCCTGTCGGCTTTGGACACCCGTAATGAAGCGCGTTTCGATCCCTCCCTGGCCTCGGATCGCCGCAAGTTGTATTCCGAACTGGACCGCCTGCTGGAGCTTAAACCGCGCACCTTGAAATTCGTGGACCGCAGCTTCAACGCGCATCCCAGCCTCGCCCGGCTGATCTGGGATCACGCCATCCGGCAAGGCGAGGCCTGCGAATTCCACTTCGAGATCTACCCCGATCTGCTTACTGAAGAGGATCTGCTAATCCTGGAGAAAGCCCCGCCCGGCCGCATCCGCTTCGAGGTGGGGGTGCAAACGGTGAACCCGGCCGTGGCCCGGGCCTGTGGTCGCAACTCCAACTGGCGCAAGGTGAAAGCCGCGCTCAACGCCCTCCGCGAACGCACCCGGATCTGCGTGCACGCCGATCTGCTGGTGGGATTGCCCGGGGAAAGTTATCCCTCGGTGCTGCATTCCCTGGACGAACTGGCCTCCACCTTGCCGGCCGAAATTCAGTTGGGAATGCTTAAAATCCTGCCCGACACGCCGATGCGCGACATCGCCGCCCAGAGGGGATACCTCTGGCTTAAAGACCCGCCCTGGCAGGTGTTGCAGACCGACGCGCTCAGTTTTGAGCAGGTGGCGCGGCTGCAGGAACTGGCCAAGATCATCAACCTCTATTGGAACAAGGCTGAATTCTCCGCGCAATGGCGGGAGCTGCTCTGTGCCGGCAACCGGGCCTCCCGGATCTGTCTGCGCCTGCTGAAACTCCACCAGCACAAGGGTTTGACCCTGCACAGCGTGGCCAAAGGCACCCGCGCGGAAGTTATCGCGGAACTGCTGCGGGACTGGTCTCGTGGCCGCTGATGCTGGCTCGCGCGGCTGGCGCGGGACCGAGGCAAACAGCTAATCACTACGGATGAAATCCGTATTGATCCCGTATTGACATCAGGGGCAGGCTGATTATCTTATCTGGGATACGCTGCAGGCAAAAGAAGATGCCCCCGGGCATACAAATCATTTGGCAGCAAAGGAGAAAGAGAATTATGAAAGCCACGAGAGCCAATCTGCTGGGCGAGTTCACGGGTAAACTGGACAATCTGATCTATTACCGCCGCAAACCTGGCGGTAAAATATACGTGCGCAAGCAGTTCACCTTCAAAAACCATCCCGGCCAGCCAGGTTTCGCCGGCGCGCAAAAAGCGATCTACGCGCTCAAACCATCCCCGGCTTACCAGCGCGACCTGAAGGATTACCTGATCCTCTACAACCAGCTTCCCGACAACGCCGGCAAGAACGCGCAGGCCTGGACGAACGTTTACAACAAACTGATGTTCGCGATGCAGAAGAAACTGGGTGTGCAACTGAAAACCATCACCCGCGAGCAAATCGAGGCGCAAAACCTGCCCTGCCGCACGGTGAAGGCCGCGGTGGAGGCCGGACTGCTGCCGGAAGTGCGTGATTTCGAGAGGTTCACCAAGCCTATCTGAGCTTGTTTGGGAAGGTCCTGAGAGGGGCCGGCTCAGTAAAGGAACTGGAACGCGTAGCGGTAACCCAGATAAAATCCCAGGCGGCTGGAGACTTCGAACTCGTATCCCTCCAGTTCTTCCAGGCGCTTGAACAGACCTGAGCTGAGCACGTAGGTGGCGCCAAGGTCCAGGCCGTGCCGGCGCTGTTTTCCAAACATGAACTGTGATCCGAGGCAGGCCGTGAAGCCTTTGTAAACCTCGGTTTGGATCACTTCGGTGTTCGCGAAGTTGTAGGGTATGATGCCGTTCACCCCGTAAAGCAGAATCACCTGGGGCCGCCAGAGTTTGCCGGCGTTGCCGTGCAGGTATTTCAGACCCAGTTCGTAACCGGCGGCGTAGAAAAAGGTGCCCACATCCACAGTAAGCGCCAGCTGGTCAAAAACATACATGTCCGCGCTGAAACCGATCCCGCCGTAGGGCAGGCCATAACCAAAACCCAGGGTGCCGTAGCGCCCGGGCTGAAAGGTGAAATCCGGCTGTTCCTGCGCGGCACAGAGACTGGCCAGCAGCAGCAACGTCAAAAAAACAAGCATCTTTGTAACTGGCATTGGAACTTCCTTTTTCATCTGACTCGGCTTCAAGGTTATCTGCCAAGAAAGCGCTGCCGTGTCAAGCTTTATCTCGCTTCGCGTAAACCAGGAGCGAAGGGGACTGATTTTCCCTTGGGATTAAGTGGTGTCCGCCATGGTATCCGTTGTCAGAGGAAAAGCTCGGCCAGGTTTTTTCGGGTCTGGACCTGCAACTCGCTCTGTTTATCCTTGGCCGACAAGGTGTCAGGATCTCCCAGCCAGCCCACGGCGATCATGGTGAGGGGCTCGATATCCTCCGGCAGGGAGAAGATCTCAGAGGCTTTGTGGCGGTCAAAACCGCCCATGTTGTGCACATAGAAGTCCATCAGGCTGGCCTGGGTGGTGAGGTTGCCGATGGCCAGGCCCAGATCGTGGCAGGCCCAGCGGTTTGGTTTGCCGTTGGCGGAAAAGGTGGTTTTGGCCAGGGCCAGGATCAGCAGGGGCGCGGAGCCGGCCCAGGCCTGATTGCCTGCGTTGAGGCAGGAAACAAGCTGTTCATACCTGGCTGAGCCGTCCTTGCGCGACCAGATGAAGCGCCAGGGCTGTTCGTTGAAGCAGGAGGCGGCCCAGCGGGCGGCCTCAAACAAAGTGAGCGCCTGCTCTTCAGTTAACATCTTATCCGCAAAGGCACGCGGACTCCAGCGTTTCTGGATCACTTCATGCACGGGGTGGCTGAATTCGGGGCGGGGTTTCATTGTTTGGACTCTCCTTGGCTGTGATGATGAAGACAGGATAATCCAACCGGGGGATTTCGGAAATGGGGAATTCCAGGCTGGAAAAAGGCCTGCGCCGGAGCCCGGGAATGATCTTGAGCTGAGAAAAAGCTTGACTTGAAACACCGACCGGGGCAAGGTGTAAACGCGCTGGAGTATGCCCCCCGCGGCTTAACTTTTGGTTTTCACCCGAGCGGGCGTTCCCGGTGGCAAAACAACAGCAAGGAGCGAATCATGCCAAACATCGCAAGACGCATGGGGGCAGAGTTTTTTGGCACTTTCTGGCTGGTGCTGGGAGGATGCGGGTCCGCCATTTTGGCGGGAGCGTTCATTGGCCGGGCCGGGGTTTCGGTGGCCTTTGGCCTCACGGTGCTCACCATGGCCTACGCCATCGGCCATATTTCCGGCTGCCACCTCAATCCCGCGGTTTCTCTGGGCTTGTGGGCCGGCGGCCGTTTTCCGGCCAAGGACCTGATCCCCTACATCATCGCCCAGGTGGCCGGAGCCATGATAGCCGGCCTGGTGATCTACATCATTGCCAGCGGCGTGAGGGGTTTTGACCTCGCGGCCAGCGGTTTTGCCGCCAACGGCGTGGGCAGCGCTTCACCGGAAAATTACCGGGTGATCCCGGGCTTGCTAACCGAAGTGGTGATGACAGGAATGTTCCTGCTGGTGATCATGGGCGCCACGGACAAGCGCGCCCCGGCCGGTTTGGCGCCGATCGCCATCGGCATGGCGCTAACTTTGATCCACCTGATCACCATCCCGGTAACCAACACCTCCGTGAATCCCGCCCGCAGCACCGGCGTGGCCTTCTTTGCCGGGCCCATCTTCATCCAGCAACTGTGGATGTTTTGGGTGTTCCCGATCATTGGCGGCCTGGGCGGCGGATTCATCTACCGGCTGCTGTTCGCTGACAAAGACAAAGCCTGATAAGGTTTTAACCTGTTTGGATCCGGCAATTTTTCCGGCGGAAAGAATATTTCTTGCCGAAAATGGCGGTCTGTCCATTTTGGGAACACCATGATTAACGCGAATGAACTGATCCGAAGTTTGGACTGGCTGCGAGAAGACATCATCGGCCGGTACATTTCCATCCCCACTCCTTTTGGCGAGAGGCCCCTGGTCTATGCCGACTACACAGCCAGCGGGCGCGGACTGAAGTCTGTGGAGCGTGCCACGCAGAGGATTCTGGCCTATTATGCCAACACCCACACCGAGGACGATTTCACCGGAAAAACGATGACCGCGCTGCTGCATGACGCTGAAAAGATCATCAAGGACTGCGTGAACGCGGGTCCCGGCGGCAAGATCGTTTTCACCGGCTCCGGCAGCACCGGCGGTGTGAACAAGCTGATGCAGATCCTGGGCGTGTACTGGCCTCCGGCCACCCGCGAAAGGATCGGCGAGGTGTTGAAAAGCTGTCTGCTGCGCAACCCCGCAGGGATCGACTGCAACCAGGCCCTGCACGACTTCATGCACCACAGCAAGCCCATCGTCTTCGTTGGCCCCTACGAGCACCATTCCAATGAGATCATGTGGCGCCAGACGCTCTGCGAGAGCGTGGAGATACCTTTGAACCAGGATTCGGAGCTGGATCTGGTCGCCCTGGAAAGAATGGTGTCCGACCCCCGCTATGCAGGCAGGCTGAAGATCGGCTCTTTTTCCGCCGCCTCCAACGTTACCGGCTTGAGAACCCCGGTCTATGAAGTGGCCAGGATCCTCCACCGGCACAACGCCCTGGCTTGTTTCGACTTCGCGGCTGCGGCTCCCTATGTGGAGATAGACATGAACCGGGATCCGGAAAGCTGTTTCGACGCCATCTTCCTTTCCCCGCACAAGTTCCTGGGTGGACCCGGCACCAGCGGAGTGCTGATCTTCAACGAGAGCATCTACCCCAAAAACCTGCCGCCCACCATCTCCGCCGGCGGAACTGTGAGCTTTGTTTCGAACTGCAAGGAAGAGTATTTCACCGATATCGAAAGCCGGGAAAAACCGGGCACGCCGGGGATCATGCAGGCCCTGCGCGTGGCGCTGGCCTTCCAGCTGAAAAACAAGGTGGGCCAGGCCACGATCGACCGGCTGGAAAAACACCTCTATGAAAGGTTCATGGCGGCGTTCGCCGGTGACGGGAGGATCATTTTTTACGGACCGCTGGACCCCGCGAAAAAGGTGCCCATCGTGCCCTTCAATATCCGGCACCGCGACCGCATCCTGCATCCCAAGTTCGTTACCCGCTTGATCAATGACCTCTTCGGCATCCAAACCCGGGCCGGCTGTTCCTGCGCCGGGCCCTATGGACATCAACTGATGCACATCGGCAGCCAGGTTTCGGATTATTACCGCTGCCTGATCACCAACGCCGGCTACAACGGCATCAAACCTGGCTGGGTGCGGCTGAATCTGCACTATTCGATGACCGGGGCGGAGGTGGATTATCTGATCGAGGCGGTGAAATTTATCCTCGAGCACGGCCATAAATTCATCTCCCAGTATGAGTTCAATCTGAAAAACGGGGAATGGGGGCATCTGGAATACAAGATGCCCAAACCGCTGGAACTGGACATAGAACTGGGATTCAAGGACGCACCGGAAACAGCGGAAAGCATCGATGACGCGGAACAAAGGTTTGGTGAATATCTGGAGGTCGCGCGGCAAGAGGCGGACAAGCTGCCGGAGGATTTTGAACTGCTGAGCTTCGAGCCGGAACTGGAACAGCTGATGTTCTTTTACGCCCACCGGATGACGGGGCGGTAAGAAGCGGATCAGTCGGCGGAGCGGACAATCCTGAAACCAATGAATTTGCCTTTCTGTAAAGGTTTCAGTTTACTGCGGAAGCTCACTGTGCATTTATACTCATCATCAATGTAACAGCCTCCCCGAACCACGCGCTGAGAGCCATAGCTAGGTCCATGGGGATCACTGAAAACATCAGCCTGATAAGGTCCGTAAAAATCCCAGCACCATTCCCAAGCATTTCCGCTAAGGTCAAAAAGATTCAGTTCATTTGCAAGCTTGCGCCCCACCGCCTGTTTGGTTTTGCTGTTATTCTTGAACCAAGCAACTTCGTAAACATCGTTCGAGCCGCTATACAACAAACCAATGCCTCTATTTCCCCCTCGGGCAGCGAACTCCCACTCCGCCTCAGTGGGCAGGCGATATCCTGAAGCGTTCCAATCGCAGACCAGTTGATCTCCCACATAGCTGTAACAAAGTTGCAAACCCTCACGCAAACTTCTTTGATTGCAATAATCAATGGCGTCCTGAAAGTCAACGTTGTCTGCAGGTAAATTGCCGTCGGATTCACCGAACTTATGCTGACCCATAATCGCGGTCCACTCGCTCTGGGATAGTTCTGTTTTAGTCATGTAAAAAGGGGAAATGCTGATCTCCCGAACAGGCTGCTCATCCGCCTGATTGTAAGAGCCCATCTGAAAGGTGCCGCCGCGTATCAGAACCAGATCGTCAACCCTGGGGTTGCTTTGGGGCCGGGTGTTGTTTTGGGTTTTGGTTTCATTTATGTTTTGCGTTGTGGCCATATCCGCCACTTTCTCTTTCTGTCTCAAAAACACAGGTAGTAATACCGCAGCCAAGCCAACCAGGACCAGCAGGCCGATCAGGTAAGGCATGAAAGCCACTTTGCGTATAGTGTTATGTGCTGGAATGGAAGTTTCGGTTACAAGTTGGATCGACTTTGGTGGAAGCACTGGTGTTGTTTTGGCAGCCAGCTGTTCCAAGAGTGAATTTGGCCTGCGTGCTGGGTCCTTCTGGCACAAGGTAGTAACCAGCCGCACCGTTTCTTCGCTGATATGGGGGTATACGTCGCGCGGGTCTGGTAAGGTTTCATTCACTATTCTGCTTTGGATCTTGAACACGCTGTCCGTGTTCGTATCATAGGGCAATCTGCCTGTAAGCATTTCATAGAGGACAATTCCTGCCGAGAAAACATCGCTGCGGTGGTTGATGCTCCTTTCCCCTTGAACCTGTTCCGGACTCATATAGTAGACGGTTCCCACCGTGTTTCCCGTTTGGGTGAGATGAAGATCATCCACAAGGCGAGCTATGCCAAAATCCATCACCTTAACGAAATCACCGTTTTCTGGATCCACCATGATATTGGATGGTTTGATGTCACGGTGCAGGATCCCTTTGGCGTGGGCGTAATCCAGAGCGCTGGCAAGCTGTCCGAATATTTTCAGGCTGCGTTGCTCGGGCAGGGGTCCGGTTCTTGAGATCAGTTCCCGCAGGGTGATGCCAGGCACATATTCCTGCACGAGATAATAGCTATCACCCTCATTGAAAAAGGCATTGAAACCAACAATATTGGTGTGGACAAGGTTGGCTTGGATTTTGGCCTCTCGCGTGAATCGTTCAATTGAAGTCTGGTCGCCCAGAAACCTAGTGTTTAAACATTTTATCGCCACCTTCCTGCCCAGAACAACATCCTCCGCCAGATAAACCTCGCCCATGCCACCTTGGCCGAGCTGACGCAAAATCACAAAATCTCTGATCCTTAAGCCGGGTATTACAGCCATTTTGTCTCCATAAACAGGTATTACCAGCGCCCAGGCACAGCATTAAGAACTTTTACCCAAACGTTTTCCCGCCCCAATATGTATTAAAGAAAACTGATTACGGCGCGCTTACCGTATAGCTGGTCTCCGCGATCTCGCTGGGATTCCAGTTGCTGCGGTAGGCCCGGGCTTTCAGGGTCACCTCTCCGGTCTGGGCAATGGTGAAGCCCGCCGTGTACTGAGCGGAGCTCTGATCTGGCTCACTGCCGTCCAGGGTGTAGTGGATATCGGCGTTCAGGGTGGAGCATTGAATGTTTATCTCAGTATCAGTGGTGATGTTTCCGTAGAGAGGGGAGAAGTGGGGCGTGGTCACGGTGTTGAAAAAAGTTACTGTGTAGGTGGCGGAGGCCACGTTGCTGGGATCAAAGCCGGCTTTGTAAGCGCGGGCTTTCAGGGTGGCGGTGGTGGCACCATCCGGGAAAAAGTCCGGGATGATCAGAGGATTGGTGTAGAGGCTGTCCTGGTTGGTGGGTTCGCTGCCGTCGGTGGTGTAATGGATGGAGGCGCCGTATTCCGGGCAGGTGAGATAGATGGCCTGGCCGGAGAGATAGGTGCCGCTGGCGTTGCTGAACATGGGATCGTCCAGCTGGATGAGCTCCGTGGTTGGCTCCTTGCAGGAAAAAAGGGCGAGGGCCAGTATTAAAACCGCCAATAACTTCAGAGTTTTCATCTTACACCTCATGGAAACATTAGTACGTACAGAATGTGAAGCGGCAAAATCTTGTCAAGGTTTATCTGCGCCTGCTGGATTCCCGCCCGGGATGCTGGATCAGGGCTTATGTTTGTCTGCCCTTGCGGACGGGGATGGATAATCGGTTGACAAAAACCGGCCGGCCGGCAAGGATGCCATCCAGGGAGAACGAAAGATGGATATAAAACTCACCCTTAAAGACATAGCCTATTGCGGGCTGAACTGCCGGCTCTGCAACCTCACCACCATTCTGCCGGATGCCGCTGCCAAACTGCTGGGGATCATGCGCGACGACGGCTGGGAGTTGTACGGTCCTGAGCTTTATCCGGAGTTTGCCGAATTTTGGAAGGTGCTGGCCGACCTGAGCGGATTGAAGGAAAGCTGCCCCATGTGCAAGGGCGGTTGCGGCAACCCGGAGTGTGTTTTCCGTATCTGCGCGCGGGACAAGGGACTGGAACTCTGCGCGGATTGTCCGGACTATCCCTGCCAGCCGCTGCAGGATTTCTACGCCGGCCACTATGCCAAACTGGCCGTCAACAACGAACGCATTAGGGAGATCGGCCTGGAGGCCTGGCTGGAGGAACAGCAGCAGCTGGTGGAGAGAGGCCTCAGCTTCAAAGACCTGGTTTGAAGCTGTTCCAAGCTATCCCTGATCATTTTGCGGCATCGATGTCGATAAGCTGATATTCCAAGTTTCCCAGTCTCAGTTCCGCCGCGAATTCGATCTGGCGCTTTCCGGAAACCGAGACCTCTTTCAGAAAGGCGTCGGAACATTTGTGAGCCTTGTCAACGAGGTCATGGCTGGCTTTTTCCAGGGCGACCAGATCGGTGGAGACCAGGATGCCGATATCCGGCAGAAAGGGCCTGGGCGCCCGGGAATAGCAGTCGCAGGAGGAACTGATGTTGGCCAGAACGTTTATGTAGAGCATGGGTTTGCGTTGGGTGAGCACAAAGGCATACTCCACCAACCTTTCCAAAAAATCCTGCTGATCGTCCGGCGGGATTTGAAACACCTTCTCCGGGCAGACAGTGACGCATTTTCCGCAGGCGATGCATTTAAGGTGGTCGATACTCAAGGGATAGAGGCTGATCGCCTGTTCCGGACAGGAGGCGGCGCAAATGCCGCAGGAGATGCATTTGGACTGGTCGTAAATGGGGTAGTCGCCGCTGTGTAAAAACCTCTTGCCTTCCTTGCTGGCCAGGCCCATGGAGATGTTTTTGATGGCGCCGCCAAAACCCGCCGAACCGTGACCCTTGAAATGGGAGAAGATCAGAAAGCCGTCATAACCTTCAAAATGGCTGCCGGTATAGACCTTGCTGAAATGTTTGAGCCGGCAGTCGTAATAAATGTTGCCCTCGCTGTCAAGAATGTCGATGGGGGCAAAGGTGAAGCCGTGGTCCCGGGCCAGTTTGATGTGGCTTGCGGTTTGGCCGCGTTTGCCGCCGTAGAGCACGTTCGTTTCCACCAGGGTGGCATTCAGGTCGGCACAAAGCCCCGCGATCAGCGTGGCGGGCAGGAAGTTTTGATTGCCCTCCTCGCCGAAGTGGACCTTGATGCCGATGCGTCCCGGCAGTTGCCTCTCCAGCCGGGCGTAAACGTCGCGCACGGCCTGGGCATCGATGCGGCTGGTGAAATATACCTTGGACGCGCCCGCGGATGGCTGGGGCGCGGGGTTTTCCCGCGGGGAAGGGTCCTCCGCGCGGCAGGACAGCGCAAAGAGCAGTGCCAGCAGGATCAGCGGCAGACAAGTTTTGGCCATGTTAAACTCCTTTGGGGCTAAAATGCAGCTTGTGCGGGCCATGGCCATCTGTCAAGCCCGATGTTCAACTCCGCTTCCTGTGGAGCAGGCATGCTGGAAATGCCCCCGGGGCGGAAAAATTTCCCTAAACTGCCTGCCCACAGAGGAATCTCACCATTTCACCCAATCCCCCGTTTGCTCCGGCATGCCTTTAATTGCCTCCAAATAAGTTCGTTTAGCGAATGTGATGTATCCATGGGTTATTGTGTTAAACGATTTAGCTGCTTGACAAAAGAACGCCGGGAAAAAAGCTTGGGATGCCTTTGCCGCTCGATCCTGCGCGGTTGTGTAACTGCAAGGCCAGCAGCTTTTAGGCCTGGCCCCCGGCAATTGTGGACAAGATGTGGATAACTTTTCGCGGGAGGGTGGCTCAGGGTTACATTTATACGGCATAAAGCATTGAGCGGCAAGCGTTTGATTCAAGCCATCCAGCACGGGGATGAGAAAGCTGCCGCGTGTGGATAAAGACGATTTTTTCAATAGGATAGAGATGATGGACCAAGATATCTGGCAAAACATTTTAGACAAGCTCGAGGACAACATCAATCACCAGAGTTTCCGGACCTGGTTTTCGGACACCAAGCTGGTGGACATGCTGGACAACACCCTGGTGATCAGGGTACCAACGCAATTCGCGGCAAACTACCTGAACCAGAATTACACCGACACTTTGGGAGAGATCTCTTACGCCCTTTACAAGCAGCGTTATCAGGTGAAATTCACCTCTCCTCCCCATTATCTGGCCGATAACAAAGCCGCCCAAACCGAGTATTCGGGCAACCGGGTGATCCTCAACACCAAGCTGAATGACCGCTTTAGCTTCGAACAGTTCGTGGTGGGACGAAACAACAACTTTGCCTACTCCGCGGCCAAGGCGGTGGCCGAAGCGCCGGGCTATACCTACAATCCGCTCTTCATCTACGGCGAAAGCGGCATGGGCAAAACCCACCTGATGCAGGCTGTGGGCAATTTCGTGGCCCGGGAGGGGCGCAACTGCTCCATCTTTTACACCACCAGCGAAGAATTCACCAACGAGATGATCGATTCCATCCGTTCCAACAAGATGCCGGATTTCCGCGCCAAATACCGCAAGGTGGACCTGCTGCTGGTTGATGACATCCATTTTCTTTCCCGCAAGGAAGGCACCCAGGAAGAATTTTTCCACACCTTCAACGCCCTCTTTGACAGCCGCAAACAGATCGTGCTCACTTCTGACCGGCCGCCCAAGGATATCCCGGATTTGGAAAAACGTCTGGTCACCCGCTTCGAGAGCGGCCTGCTCTGCGACCTCAAAAACCCCGATTTCGAAACCAGGGTGGCCATCCTGCGCAAGAAAGCCGAGCCGGAAAACATCGAACTCTCCGATGATGTCTTTTCCTTCATCGCGGAATCCATCTCCTCCAGCGTGCGCGCCCTCGAAGGATCGCTGATCCGCATCCTGGCCTACGCTTCCTACAACAAACTCAACCCCACCGATCTGGACACCGAGACCGTGCGCAACATCCTCAGCGACATGATCTCCGAACACCGCAAGGAAATCTCCCTGGACGCCATCACCCAGCAGGTCTGCCTGGCTTACAACATCACCATTCCCCAGATCGTGGACAAAACCCGCCGCCAGCAGATCTCCTATCCCCGCCAGATCGCCATGTACCTGGCCAATCTGCTCATTCCCCAGCTTTCCCTGAAGGAGATCGCCGACTATTTCAAACGCAAGGACCACACCACCGTGCTGCACGCCAAAAAAATGATCGACAACCGCTTCCGGGAAGACATCACTTTCCGCTCGCATATCGAACAGCTGATCAAGAACATCAGGGCTTGAGCGCTTTATTTTGTGGATAAGTGGATAATTTATGTGGATAAGTGTGGACAAGCCGGTTTTGAATCTGCACGCGCCTGCCGCTGTGGACAAGAACGGTCGCAAGGCACGGCTTGCGCACAAGTTATCCACAATCCAGATGGCTTTGTCAAGGCTTTGAGGACAGCCACTTAAAAAAAAGGTTGACCGATAATCCACTTATCCACGATGCCTACTAATACTACTTTTTGAGAAAGGATCTTTTTACAGGTATAATAAATATGATATTGAAGAGAACGTTTCTGCCGCTGCTGACAGCCCTGCTGGTTCTGGTTGGGGCAGGCTGCATCAAAAATGGCAACCCCACCGGAAACAACTGGTCGAACGTGCGACCCATCACGGTGACGGATACCCTGGACATGATCGCCGGCTACAGCTTTGCCGGCAGTGCCAAAATAACCGGCACCGAACCCTCACTGCTGTGCGGAAATTACGAGGGGATCGAATCCGTGGCCTTCATGCGCTTCACTGGCCTGCCGGATCCCGGCACTTTCCACATCCCAGCGGCCTACGCGGATTCCACCTTTCTTACCCTGACCCTCACGCGACGCTCCGCCCCTCAGGGAGATCCGATCAACTTCACGATCTACAAGCTGGATCAGACCTGGGCCGCGGACAGCACCGGCATAATCCATACTGAACAGATCCAAGACGCCAACCTGATCCAGATCTCGGATATCAACCTGCCCATCCCCGACAGCATCAGCACCATGGGCACCGAGATCAGGATACCCATTCCCATCGACGCCATCGAGTCCTGGCAAACCCCTGCGGATTCCCTGGGCCTGACCCTGGCCATCCGGACCATGAACGGTTTCTGGATGGAGGCGATGTCGCTGGAAACCGGACGGGGCCCACAACTGCGTTTCCTCTACCGTCTGGACGATACAGAGAACACCGATGACAGCAACTATGAACAGCGACCCACCCGTGACAGTTACAGGGTCGATGAGGACGCGGCGCCGCTGCTCACAAACCGCTGGATCGTAAACAACATCACCCCTTCCCGCATCTACATGAATTTCGCCATCGACAACGCCTGGTTCAAAGACATGCAGGGCAATGTGATGGACAGTTTGAGCCGCAGGCGCACCACCATCAACCAAGCCAGGCTGGTGCTGTATGTGAAAAACAACCCCTACTATACAGGCGGCAACACCTACAAGCTACGGGCCGACCGGCTCAACGATTCCCTGGACGTTACCCTGCCCGTGGAAATTGCCGATTCCCGCCTGGCCTCAGGGATAGAGACGGCGCAACTGGTGAGTGGCGACAGCCTGGTGGTGGATATCACGCCCATCATCCAGGCCTACAGCTCCGGCGACAAGGTGCCATACGGCATCGTGATCCGCTCGCTGCAGGAACTTATCAACTATGGCAGGATCGAATTCTGGCACTTCGAGGACGCTCCTCCGGACAAACGGCCCAAGCTGCGTCTCACCTACACTCCGCCGTTTCTGTAAAGCATGCGTAAGTTCTTTCCGCTCCTGGTCTTGCTGCTGGCGCTGTTTGCCGCCTGCGACCGGGATAAAGATGCCCGGGAAAAGCTTACCCCGCTGGCCGAGGTGAATGGCGATGTGCTTACCCTGGAAGGATTTCGCTCCACTTTCACGGACGAACAGTGGAATAACCTCACAGCCGAGCAAAAGAAGCAGGAGATCGAAAACTGGGTGAACCTCACCCTGCTGGCCCAGGAGGCCGAGGCCCAAGAGCTTGATGAGGAAAGGGCCGTGAAGCAACGGGTGGATTATGCCGCCAAAAAGATCAAGGCCAACGCCCTGATCTCCAAACGCCTGGCCAGCATCGCCATCGGTGAGGAAGAGCTCTTCAACTACTACCGCATCCACCTGAGTGAGTTTCAGGGCAAGCTGATGGAATACGACATCCAGCGCATCCTCTGCTCCGACGCCGCCAGCGCCGCCACCCTCCTGCCAAGGCTGCTGAATGAAGGCTACGAATTCGATCTGGCCGTCGCCGAACATTCCCAGGAAACTTTGAAGAACAGCCAGGGCAGGATGGGCTTTGTAACTGCCGCCGGTCCTGATTCGCTCTTCTGGCGCGCCGCCCATGAATTGCCGGCCAACACTCCGGGGATCGCCAACATCAATGGCCAGACCTATATCCTGCGCCATATCCAGCAACGTGAAGGCACCCAGGACGCCAATTTCGCCGAATATCAGGCCGAGATCCGTTCCATCCTGCTCAAGGAACGCAAACAGCAAGTTTACGATGATCTGATCCGGGAACTCAAGATGAAAACCCCGGAAATTTACTATTACTGACCTAGTCTTGATCAACCCCAACCCAACCCAACAAGGAAAGTTATGAAAAAGACCCTGCTCACCCTGCTGGCAGCGTTGCTGCTACTCGGGCTGTCCGCGGAGCTGGTTGACCGCATCGTCGCCAAGGTCGGCTCGGATATCGTGCTGATGAGTGATGTGTACAAACTGATGTTTCAGATGCAGACGGCGGGTTACCCTGCTGATGCCATCAATGAAGAAGCCGCCTTGCGCCAGATAGTTGAACAGAAGGTGATCCTCCAAAAAGCCGCGGCCATGGATCTCAAGATCGATGCCAACCGGGTGGAGAAATATGCCAAGGATGAGATCAAAAAAACCAAGGAAAAATACCCTTCCGAGCAGGCCTTTGCCGCCGACCTCGCACGCGAAAACCTCACCGAAACAGAGCTTCTGGACCTCTACATGGAACAGATCAAGGAAAGCTACCTGTCCCAACAGCTGATCGACCTCTATGTGAAGTCCAAGGTGAAAGTAACCGAAGAGCAAATGCTGGCCTTCTACGCAACCAGCAAGGACAGCCTGGCCGTGAAACCGGTCACTTGGAAAACCGGCATCATCATCCACGAGATCAAGCCCAGCCAAGCTTCCGAAGAAGCGAAACTGGCCGAGATCCTCGCCATTCAGGACCGCCTCAACCAGGGCGCGGATTTCGCCGCCCTAGCCACTGAAACAAGCGACTGCCCCAGCAAGGAACGGGGCGGGGACCTGGGTTTCTTTAGCCGGGGAATGATGGTGAAGCCTTTTGAGGACGCGGCTTTCGCGCTGAACGAGGGCCAGGTTTCGCCCGTCGTGCGCACGGAGTTTGGCTATCACCTCATCAAGGTGGAGGAAAAACGTGACAACGAAGTGCGCGCCAGGCACATTCTGAAGATCCTCTCCCCCACCCAACAGGACACTCTGGACGCCTATCAGCTGATGGAAAGCGTGCGCGCCAGATTCAACTCCGGGACCGACAGCTTTGCCAACCTGGCCACCCTCTATTCGGATGACCAGGAATCCGCCGCCAATGGCGGCATCCTCGGCGAACTGGCGCTGGATGAATTTCCTGAGCTCTATGCCCCGCAGATCATTGCCACCGAAGTGGGACAAATGACCCCCGTGCTGGAAAACGAGGGGGTGCTGTTGCTTTTCTCCCGGCTGGAAGAAATGCCCACCCGCATCTTCAGCTATGAAGAGGTGAAACCCCTTCTGGAAAACTACCTCAACCAGGAACAATTCAACGCCGCGTACGACGAATGGATCAAAGCTCTGATCGCCGATTCCTTCGTGCGGATCATCCCGCGATGATTGCCCGGCGTCTCAGCCCGATCACTTTTTTGGCCACACTTTTGGGCGTGGGTTTCATCCCCTTCGCCCCCGGCACTTTTGGCACCCTGTTTGCCGCGGGGGTCTATCTGCTGCTGCCCTCCAGCCTCTTTGGCGGGCAGGGCTGGTGGTGGCTGGGTGGAGGCCTGCTGCTGGTGTCCGCGGCGGCGGTCTGGATCAGCGGCCGGGCCGAAAAAACCCTGGGCCACGATGCCCCGGCCATCGTGATCGACGAGTTTTGCGGCTATTTCGTGGCCGTGCTGCTGCTGCCGAAATCACCGCTGCTGGCCCTCTACGCCTTTGTTCTGTTTCGGGTTTTCGACATCGCCAAACCCTTTCCCATAAACCTTTCGCAGCGCCTGCGCGGCGGCTGGGGCATCGTGATCGACGACCTCATCGCCGGGGTGTACGCGAATCTGGTGATCCAACTCATAAAAATACTGAAGCCAAGTTTCTTTGGCTCATAGGAGAACACAATGCTGTACACACTACTAATGACCGGAGCCGGCGGAGCCACAAGCACTGGTGGGACCAGCAATCCGCTGATGTCCTTTTTGCCCATCATCATCATGTTTGCCCTGCTCTATTTCCTCATGATCATGCCCCAGCAAAAGAAGCAGAAAGAACTGCAGAAGATGCTGGACAGCCTGCAGGTGAACGACAGGGTAATCACCACTTCCGGCATCTACGGCCGCGTCGCGACCATCAAGCCGGACAAAAACACCGTCGTGATCGAGATCGACGAAACCAACCACGTGCGGGTTGAATTTCAGCGCGGAGCCGTTGCCGCGATCGTCACCGGGGAAACCAACGCCGTCCAGTCCTGATGTCCCGCAGCCCCAAACTTCTGGATATCCGCATCTACGGCGATAACGTGCTGCGCCTCAGGGCCGCGGAAGTTGAAGCCATCGACGACGAGCTGCGCCAGTTCGCCGAGGACCTCACCCACACCATGTACAAACGTGACGGGGTGGGCCTGGCGGCGCCGCAGACCGGCGTAAGCAAACGCGTCGTGGTGGTGGACCCGCACTGGAGCAAAGACGGCGCCAGCCGCGAACCACTGGTGATGATCAACCCCGAGATCGAATCCAGCGAAGGCGAAACCGAAACGGAAGAAGGCTGCATCAGCGTTCCCGGCATCTACGCGCGGGTGCTGCGGCCCGACCGGATCAGCGTTTCCTTCACCGACCTCAGCGGCGAGCGCCGGCTGATGAAGCTGGTGGGCTACCCGGCTGTGGTGGTCCAGCATGAATATGACCATCTGAACGGCATCCTGTTTGTGGACCGCCTTGGCACCGTGGCCAAACTAAAGGTGAAACGCAAGCTCAAGGATATCGAACGCAAGGCCGTGAACGGGGTCAACCTCCGCGGTGAGGACTGAGCCAGACAACCCGCCACCATGCGCGTCATCTTTGCCGGCAGTTCAGCCTTTGGGATGCCTTCCCTGCAAATGCTTCAAGCGCGGAATGCTCCACTGCTGATCATCAGCCCGCCGGACAAGGCGGCCGGCCGCGATCTGCGCCGCCAGCCCTGTCCAGTGGCGAAACATGCCCGCCAGAGTGGACTGGATCTGTTTCAGCCTGAGGATGTGAACGCTCCGGACAGCCTGGCCCGGATCCGGGCATTCGCTCCCGATCTGCTGGTCACGGCTTCCTATGGCGGCCTGATCAGGCGTGAGCTGAGGAAGTTGCCCCGCTTCGGAGCTGTGAACCTGCATCCTTCGCTGCTGCCCCAATATCGCGGCGCGACGCCCATCCAGAGCGCTTTGCTGAATGGCGATACCCTCACCGGGGTCAGCATTTTCCGCCTCAACGCCCGGCTGGACGCAGGGCCGATCCTGATGCAGCATCAAGTGCTCATAACTGAAACAGACGATTTCGGCAGCCTGCACGAAAGGCTGGCCAATCTCTCAGCCCTGATGCTGCGAAACCTCATGCCCCAGTTGGAAAGCGGGTCCTGTGAAGCTATGGCCCAAGACGACTCCGCGGCCAGCTACACCCGCAAACTGGGCAAAGAGGACCTCGATCTGGACTGGTATAAACCCGCGACTGAGGTTCTAAACCAAATCCGGGCTTTTTCACCCCAGCCTGGGGCCCAGGCCTGGCTGCGAGGAAAACCTCTCAAGATCCTGGCTGCCCAACTGGTGCCGGAACCCGCCAGCGGAGCGCCCGGAACTTTGGCCGCCCTGGTAAAGAACACCGGATTTGAGGTGAATTGCGGCGCCCAGCGTTTGCTGCTCACCCGGGTGCAAGCCGCCGGAAAAAAGGTCATGGACGCCTGGGCCTGGCAGCTCGGGGCGCGTTTGGCCAGCGGCGACAGTTTCTCTCAACCCCAAACCTCTCAACCCTCAAACCCCCTTCGGGAGGAAGAATGAAAGATCAGGACCAATATCTGTCCGTAGTCAAATTCCCCGCCTTTGTCAGTCTCAGCCTGCTTGTCATCAGCGCCGTCTATCTCGGCCTGGTCTATTTTCTGCTGCAGAAACCGGCAACGGTGCCATATCTGGTGCGCGGTTTGCTGATCGTTTTGCTGGTCGCGATCGTGTTCATGGTTTTCACTTGGGTGAGGACCCTGATGTCCACCCATATCCGCATCAAATCACGCCTGATGAGCCGGCTTAGCAAATGGATGCTCACCCACGTGTTTTACCCCCTGGCCCGCGCTGTGGGCTCCATCACCTTTTCCTCGCGGAACGTGCTCACGGAATCCTTTCTCAATTTCAACAATGAGATCGTGCTCACAGACCAGAAGGACGTGCGCAATTCCAACATCCTGGTGCTGCTGCCGCACTGCCTGCAAAAGGACGATTGCACCGTTCGCATCACCACGGACATCATCAATTGCGAAGAATGCGGCGGCTGCGACATCGCCACCATCAAGAAGCTGGTGGAGCAGCAAAAAGTGGAGGCGGCCGTGGCCACCGGAGGTTCGCTGGCCCGCAAGCTCATTCAGGATAAAAAACCCAACGTGATCGTGGCTGTGGCCTGTCACCGCGACCTTTTGGAAGGCCTGCGCGACGCCTGGCAGTATCCCATCTACGCGGTTCTGAACGAACGGCCCAAAGGACCCTGCCACGAAACCACCGTCAGCATCGCCAGCATCGAATTCGCCATCAAAAAATTCAAGTAGGTGTAGCCATGAGAACTTCCACCGCCATAGTTTTGGCCCTGGTGGTGCTGATCCTGAACGCCGGCATCACCCTCGTCCTGATCAACCAAAAGGGCTTCAACCTCCTGCCCGAACCAACCGCGAAGGTCGCTGTCTCCGATAACCAGCGCCACAACGAGATCACCGCCGCCGTTCAGGCCGTGGAACCCGCAGTGGTGAGCGTCAACGTGACCAAGGTCCAGTATGTGCGCCGCTTTTCGGGCTTCAGCTTCTTCGATTTCTTTGGTGATATCCCCATGCAGCGCCAGGTTGAGAGCATCGGCAGCGGGGTCATTTACGATCCCCAGGGCCTGATCGTCACGAACGCCCATGTGGTGCAGGGCGCTTCCGAGATCACCGTCGTGCTGCCCGACAAACGGGAGTTTCCAGCCGTTCTGGTGGGCATCGACGACGTTCACGACATCGCCAAGCTCCGGATCACCGGCTCCAATCTGCCCGTGGCTAAGCTCGGCAGCGCCAAAAACCTCATGATCGGCGAGTGGGCCATCGCGCTGGGAAATCCCTACGGTTTCATGATGAGCGATCCCAAACCGACCGTTTCCGTGGGCGTGATCTCCGCTCTGAACCGCAGTTTTGAACCCCAGGAAGGACGCAGCTACCGCGGCATGATCCAAACCGACGCCGCCGTCAATCCCGGCAACAGCGGCGGCCCGCTGGTGAATATCAAGGGCGAGGTGATCGGCATCAACACCTTCATCGTATCTGAAACCGGCGGCAATATCGGCATCGGTTTCGCCATTCCCATGGACCAGGTGAGCTCGATCCTGGGCGGCCTTTGAAGCTGAGTGCCAAAACCCCTGTCCAGGTGTGCTGTGCGGGCCGGTTGAATCCCGTCACCGCGGGATGGCGTGGCTGGGGCAAAGCGGTTTTCCCTACCCTCCTGTTCCTGCTGCTGCTGGGTCCTGTGGCCGCGCTCAGCCCCTACAACGCTCTGGGCGACACCCTCACCCTGATCCAACTGCCCCTGCTCAACGTGCCGGCCATCCACATCCCTGGCGAAACCCTCACCATCACTTGCATCGCGCCGCCTTCCACCACCGGCTGGCAGGTGTGGCTGCGGCACAAACACAAGTCCGTGAACCTGGAACTGTTATCCAGCCAGTATCTGAACACTCCCGACCGCTGGGAGCTGCAGGCCGTGGTCCCCTCCCTGCCTGTGTTCGAGCTCTACGATCTGCGTGTTTCCGCCTCCGGCGGCCTCGACGACACCACCGCCAACGCCGTGAAAGTGGTGCCCACCCGCAAAAGCAGCTACTATTTCGTCCACATCACGGATCTCCATTTGCCCACCCGGATCTACTACCCGGACAGCGGCTTCGACAGTGACTCCACCTCCGTGAACGATTTCCGCGCCGTGATCGACGACATCAACCTCATCAATCCCGAATTCGTGCTTCTCACCGGCGATCTGCTCAACGAAGGCGAACTCGAAGGCTTTGCCGGACAGCACTGGTTTGGCTGGACCCAGCGCCTGCTGGAGGAATTTGAGGTCCCCTGCTACGTGACCATCGGCAACCACGACGTGGGTGGCTGGAACGCCACGCCGCCACCACAAGGCAGTTCGCGCCGCAACTGGTGGCGCTATTTCGGCTGGCCCTGGCTGAACAACCCCGATTCCAACTGGCCGCTGCACACCCAGGATTACGATTTCATCTACGGTGACCTCCACTTCATCGGTTTGGAGGCCTACGACAACTATGACAACTGGCGCGCCAACATCTACGGCGGGCAAAGCTTCATCTACGACCAGCTCTATTGGCTGAACCAGCGTCTGAGCATGCATCCGGACAAGACCAGGGTTCTCTTTCACCATTACGATTTCTCGGAGCAGCTGGACCTGTCCGCGCTGGGGATCGATCTTGCCCTCTGGGGCCACATCCATTCCAACAGCGGCTCGATCTCCTCGTATCCTTACAACCTTGCCACCCGCAGCGTTTGCAACGGCAACCGCGCCTACCGCCTGGTGAGGGTGAACGGCACCCAACTGCAGCCCCTGAACACCATCTACGCCGGCAGCAACTCCCAGGCGGTGAACGTGATCTGGTTACCCTCCAACACAGCTGTCGCCGATAGCGTGGCTGCCATGTTCAACAACAACCAGAGCGTGGCTTTCGAGCACAGCCTGCTCAAGTTTCGCATGCCGCCCGGGAACTGGTCTTACAGCGTCACCAACGGCACCCTGCTCCAGGTGGACTGTTCAGATGCCGAAAACGTCTGCTACGTGCAGGTGAACCTTCCCGCCATGCAAAGCCGCGTCGTGAGCGTGGCCGCCCATCCCGGAACCGCGGCCGAAGACCATTTGCAGCCGGAATTCCACCTCATCCGCGGCACCTGGCCCAATCCCTTCACAAGCCAACTCAACCTCGATCTGGATTCCCGCCCCAACCCACCCCGGGTGCGCGTCTACAATCTTCGCGGAGCCAGGATTCGAGACTTGGAGGTCTCCCCGGACGGCTCCCGCTGCGTTTGGGACGGCACTCTGGAATCCGGGCAACCCGCTCCGGCCGGCATCTATCTGCTGCGCGCGGAATCCGGCCCAGGCCTGGAACTGCGCCGGGTGGTCAAAACCCGCTGAAGCGCCTGATCCCTTCCGTCTGGGCAGACATAAAACATCATTAAAACCAACTTGATCATAACATTATACGAACAAAAACCATAACTTCACCTCAAATATATACTTAGGCAGAATCTGCGTTTTTCCCTTGACTATATCACTGTCCCGCTTAAATTGTTTCCAGACCCATGGGAAAACCAGATGTCCGCTGTATCCCTCGCGGGTGCAGAGGAAAGTCCGGACACCACAGGGCGGGATACTTCCTAACGGGAAGCCGCAGCAATGCGGAGCAGCTCCACAGAAACAAACCGCCCGGCGCGCTCCTTTTTTGGTTGCCGTTGAGAGACCGCAGCTTTTTTGTGCCGGGCAAGGGTGAAATGGTGGTGTAAGAGACCACCGGAAGCCTTGGTGACAGGGCTTGACGGGAATGCCTTATCCGGTGCAATGCCAAATAGGGAAGCCACGAAGCGCGGCCCGCGCGGTTACGGCTTCCGGGTAGGCAGCTTGAACCCGTTCGTGAGAGCGGGTCCAGAGGAATGGACATCAGCCCGCGCGTGAGCACGGGCCACAGAATCCGGCTTATCGTTTTCCCATGGGTTTTTTTAAGGCACTCTTTCACACCGGGTGGGTAAAGCCCGGAGGGCGACAGCACGATAACGAGGACGTGGAGTGAGCGTAGCGATCGGAACCCCTCGCCAGGAGAATTGGTCACACCCACAAACATCCCCCTTAAAATGCCGGAATCCGCCCTTTGCCCCATCCTACTCACATCCCCTTCACTTCCCGTTGAGTTCCCGCCTGTCAGGTGGGAACTAAGTGGGTTGTTACCGGGATGTGAGTAGGATGGGGCAAAGGGCGGTTTCAGGGCAAGAAACATGAAAGCCATCTGAAAAAACACGCTCCAAGCCTGTTTAGGTGAATGCGACTGACTGATCCAATCCTGCAATCCCCGGCTCAACCGTCTGTTTGTGAGGGGTTTTCACCACAGAGAAAAGCAGAGACGGGTTGAGAAAAGCAGAAGATTTTATGAAAACAGCGGCACAGAGAGACAGAGGGTAGCCTTGCAGAGGCGGCGGAACGATAGCGAGGGCGCGCAGCGGAGCGGAGCCCCTCGATGTCGGCGTCCAAAGAACACATGAGCCCCCCCTGTGGGCGACAGAACCGTTGGTAATCGTTTTATGTCGCCTCCCACAGCCTGGAAACAGGGGGATGAGGGGGAGGAGCCCAAAAATCCTTGACAGATTTGCAAGTCAACGGCAGTTTGCCCATCCGAGGCGGATTCCGTGGAACCACCTCCAAAAACGCACATGGGAGTAGCCGTGAAGTGGATGATCAGGACCCTGCACACTGTCTGGCACAGCTTTATTCTGGCCAGATTCTTCGTGCGGTCTTTCTTTATCCGGCTGATTGCCCGGAACCCGATCAAACGCCGCTGGCTGGAGATCAAAAACACCACCCTCACCTCCAGGCGATTTCTGCGCGCGTTCAACGTGAAGCTGAAGATCAGAAATCCCGAGCGCCTGCAGGAGCTGAAGGACCAGAACTATCTGTTGGTGGGCAATCACGCTTCTTTTTTGGACATCTTTGTGCTGGGCGCCGTGGAAAACTTTGTGTTCATCACTTCGGTGGACATGAGCGAAACCCCGGTGGTGGGCGATGTGATCCGCAAAGCCGGCTGCCTCTATACCGACCGCAAAAAGAAGGTGAGCCTGCCCGACGAGATCAGGCGCTTTTCCGAAACTCTGCGCGCTGGCTTCAAACTGGTGCTGTTCCCCGAACAGCGGGGCACCGACGGCTCCCAGGTGAAGGAATTCCGCCGCTCGCTGTTCCAGGTGGCCGTGGACGCCGCCTGCACGGTGGTGCCAGTCTGCATCCGCTATCTGCGCCTGGATGGCTCTCCGGTCACGGATAAGAACCGTTCCGTGATCTGCTGGTACAAAGGCGTGAATTTTTTGAAGTATTACTGGAACCTGATGGCGCGCCGGCTAGAGGCTGAGATCTGCTTTCTGGACCCGGTGGAATACGATCCCCAGCGAAACCGCGGCGAACTGGCGGAGCTCGTCTATGAGAGGGTTCGCGACACTTTCAACAGCTACGACACCCAACTTTCATCATAACAGAGGAGATATCATGGCCAAGAACAACGACCGCCTGCAACTGGGCCCCGTAAATTTCATCATCCTGGGAGTGGCGGCGGTGCTGCTCATCCTGGGTTATGTGATCATGTCCGCCAACGAGATCACCATCTCGCCGCTGCTTTTGATCCTGGCCTATGTGGTGTTGATCCCCTTTGGGCTGCTCTATAAAAGCAAACCCAAGGATTGAGGCTTGGCCCTGCTCACAGAGGAGACCGCGGCCCGGCTGAAACGCTATCAGCTGCAGGCCCGGGCGATCGTGGAGGGTTTTTTGGTGGGTTTGCACAAATCCCCCTACCACGGCTTCAGCGTGGAATTTTCCGACCACCGCGAATACAACAGCGGCGATCCCGTGAAAAACATCGACTGGAAGATCGTGGCCAAAACCGAACGCTATTACGTGAAGCGCTTCGAGGAAGAGACAAACCTGCGCTGCCACATCATCCTGGACCATTCCCGCTCCATGTTTTACGGCTCCGGTGACAGCACCAAGATCGACTACGCCTGCCGTCTGGCCGCCGCCCTGGCCTGGCTGATGGTGGGGCAGAAAGACGCCGCCGGATTGGTCACGTTCAACGAGCGGATCACCTCCATGCTGCCGCCCAAGGCATACCGCGGCTATCTGGGCCAGATCTTTCGCGTGCTGGCCGAACTGGAGCCCAAGGATTCCACCCGCCTGCTGGAAAACCTCCACCAGATCGCGTCCTCCATCCGCAAACGCAGCCTCATCATCCTCATCTCGGACCTGCTGGATGACCCCGCCCGCGTGATCGAGGGCCTCAAGCATTTCCGTTCCCAGCATCACGAGGTGCTGGTTTTCCACATCACCGACCTCCAGGAAGACAAATTCAGCTTCCGCCAGGAAACCGAATTCGTGGACAGCGAGACCGGTGAAAAGATCGTGGTCAACCCCTGGCAGATCAGGGGCGAATATTTGTCCCGCTATTCCGGCCATATCAACCAGCTCAAATCCGGCTGTCACCAATATCAGGTGGAATACAACCCTGTAAGCACTGCCACCCCGCTGGAAGACCTGCTTCTGAGATACCTCCTGATGCGTAAAAAGGGATGAGGCAGGGTTTGCATGTGCGCAAACGGCCAAAACTCCAAAAACACGCCTCTGAGGGCGTTTAAAGGGCCATGGCGGTAAAAACCGTTTCCGCCACTCAGATCAAGGCCGCGGTGATTTCCGGCATTGGGGAAATTTTCTGCCGGCCTACGTCTGAAACAGCTGAGCTTTTGCTCCGGGCCCTGGACGGCGAACCAGATGAGATCGCCCGCGACATGCTGGCCGCCATTCTGCAAAATCACCAGCTCGCCGCGCGGGAGCGACTACCCCTCTGCCAGGATACGGGGTTGCTGATCGTGTTCGCCGAAATCGGCACAGAGCTGCTGATCACGGGTGGGACCCTGGAAGAGTTGATCGGCGAGGCGGCCGGCGAGGCCTGGCGTAAATATTACCTGCGGGATTCCCTCGCCGCGTATCCCGGGCGGAACAGCGTGTCTGACAGTGAAGCCAGGCTTTCCGGAGCAGAACCGCTAGGCACTTCCCTGCCCTTCATTCTGCACCTCAACCAGGTTCCGGGTGACAAACTGACCCTGCACCTGGCCTTGAAAGGTGGCGGCGCGGAAAACTGCAGCGCGCTGAGGATGTTCCTGCCCGGCGCCACCCTGGCGGAGATAGAGGACTTTGTGGTCCAAACGGTTGTTTCGGCCGGAGGAAAACCATGTCCGCCGGTCTTTGTGGGTGTCGGCATCGGAGGTGATTTCGAAGCTTGCGCGATCCTGGCCAAACGGGCTTTAATGCTGAATGAACCCAAAGACCCAGAACTGGAGTTGATGGAAGCGAGGATACTCAAACGCATAAATGAACTTGGCAGGGGGGTGATGGGCTTTGCCGGTTCCACCACCGCCTTGAAAGTTTCCATCCTCACCCGGCCCCGTCACATAGCTTCCCTGCCCGTGGCGGTAAATCTTGACTGCCACGCCCACCGGAGCAGCACCCGGGTGATCTGATGTTTCACGCGAAACATGGCCGGCCAGCTTGAGCAAAACATGATCATACATGAACTTACCCTCCCCGCCTTACCCGCGGTATACTCCGGTTATAAGATTGGCGACAAGGTCCTGCTCAGCGGTGAGATCTACACCGCCCGGGACCAGGCGCATCTACGCCTGGTGGAAATGATCAACAAAGCTGAGCCGCTTCCCTTCGATATCAGCGCCACCGCCATCTTTTACTGCGGACCGGCTCCGGTTCCTCCAGGCCAGGCGAGCGGCTCGCTCGGGCCCACAACCTCTTACAGAATGGACCCTTACACTATTCCTTTGCTGGATATGGGATTGAAGGTCATGATCGGCAAAGGCGAGCGTTCGCCTGAAATCGAAACCGCCATCCGTCAGCACGGCGCGCTCTATCTGGTCTGTGTGGGCGGCATTTCCGCCCTTCTGGCCCAGTGCGTGGTTTCACGTGAAACATACTTCTGGCCGGAACTGGGTGCCGAGGCGATCCATCGCTTTGTGGTAAAAGACCTTCCCTGTTACGTCGCCATCGTCTGAAAGTCCATTACAAAAACAGAGGAACAGAGACACAGAGATCGGGTTTGCGTATTGGGGTTAAAACCATCAGGTTATCCCTCTGAATAAGTTCTTGATTATATCGCTTCTTCTTTTGGTTTTCTTTCGGCTCAAGTTCATTCATGGTGGGAAAAATCGAGCGTCATCCAGCGCAGGCTGGAATCCAGAACTGGTACACTTTGTTAATTAAAGCAATTAGCACATGTGAATGTCTTTCTGGATCCCAGCCTGTGCTGGGATGACGGGCGGGGCGGGTAGTAGGTTCTGGATCCCAGCCTACGCTGGGATGACACAGTCGCACCCACTCTATTTAAACATGAGCCTTTTTCAAAACAAGCGCCCTTTCCCTCCGCGTCAAGCCCTCATCCGTTACTGAACAGTGCCTCCCGCAGGCTTTTCTCGATGTTTTGCGGTTTCAGCTGGTTGTAGGTGAGGATCCGGATGCCCATAATTCTGGCCCGGCGCAGGTAATGCTGATTGTGGCGCAGGCCCTGCTCCACGTCGGGATCGGCGATGCCCAGGAAACAGCGGGGCAACAGCCCGAAATCTTTGCCCAGGGAATCCAGTTTGTAGAGAAACTCGTTGAGGTCGCCGAGGTTGGCCGAGGCTTTCAGTTCCACGAAATGGAGTCGGTTCTCGTGCATGAAGGCGCAGTCAAGTTCGTTTTGCACTCCGTCCCGTTCGATCACCACGCCGTGAAAGACCTCACCCACGCTTCTGCCCAGCCAGTACGCCATGTATTCCTCGAACCAGGCGCCTTTGATGAAAGACAGCCAGCCGGGTCTTTCAACTTCGTGGCTGGAAATGCCCAAAGCCTGGCTGAACTTTCGGTTCAACTGGGCCAGGCTTTTCTCTTCATTGGCCCCGCGGTTTTCCGAGCCCAGGCGGTTCAGCCTGCTCATGAAGCGGGAATTGGAGTTTTGGGTGATGATGGCGAACATGGCTTCCATCTGGCCCAGGCTGTGCTGCTGCAGTGATTTGCGCGTAACCTGCACGCCGTGGGCCTGCAGGCAGCTGTCCAAATCCAGCCTGTGCTTCACCGGCAAGTGCTGTTCCACGTGGCTGGGCCAGAGCTGCTGGAAGGTGTTGCTCTGCGGCGGTAGATAGAGTATCTGGGAGCGTAGTTTCCGGAAGTGCTCAAAGGCTGCCAGAGCCATGATCCGGGAACCGGTGGTGAGATTCACCCAATACTCCGCCGCGGGGTCGTTCAGCTGGTTTTTCAGGACCGTGTCGATATTCTCGAGGCTGAATTCGTTCATCTCCAGCACCAGGGGTGCTTCGATGTGGGAAACGGCGCACAGGCGCTGGACCTGTTGCCGCGCCTCCCCGCCCCTGGGGCAGAGGAATACATAGTGGTCACAATCGCTCAAAGTCTTGATCAACAGAAGGTTGGGAATCACCAATTCCCCCACCAGCGACACCAAATATCGGGACATCGATCACCTCGGAAAGCTTTTGCGGACAACTTCCCTGCTCCCGCCGCTGAAGTCAACCCTTTTCCCGCCCGCGGAATTTTAGCTTGACATTTCCGCCGCGCGGGGATTTTGCAAACCTTGCCTCCGCGCCTGGCCCGCAAAGCCGTTGGCGTGGGAGGCGATCACTGATCAGAAACCTGACTCACGCCGCCAAAAATCGCATCACAAGGATGACAGCAATGCAACAATGGACAGGACTCAGCGCCGCGGAAGCCCGCGACCGCCTGGCTGCTCACGGCCGCAACGTGTTGCCGGAAAGCCGGTTCAGCCTGTTTAAACTGATCTGGCGCCAACTTAAGGGTATCTTCAACCTCCTGCTGCTGGCCGCCGCGGTGGTCACCTTTTTTGTGGGGGAGGCCACCGACGCGGGCTTCATCCTCTTTTTCATCATTCTGGGCACCGCCCTGAACGTTTATCAGGAATTCAAGGCCAACGCCGCCGCGGCCAGCCTCAAGAGCTATCTGGTGAACAGGATCACGGTGCTGCGGGACGGGCGCGACCAGGAACTTGACACAGCGGAACTGGTTCCGGGCGACATCATCAAACTCAAGCCCGGCGACATCGTTCCCGCCGACGCCGTGGTGCGCGAGACGCGGGACCTGACGGCGGATGAGACCACCTTCACCGGGGAAAGCATTCCGGTGGCCAAACACGCTGTGGCGGAAGGCGTTGAACCCACTGAAAAGAACCAATTGCTGCAGGGCGTGGTGATCGTGCGGGGCAACGCTTTGGCCGAGGTAACCGCCACCGGAACCTCCACCCGGCTGGCCGCGATCTCCGCCACCACCTCCGAGGTGCAGCAGGAAAGCGAACTCACCAAAGGCATCGACCGCATCAGCAAATTCATCCTGCGCGTGACCCTGATCACCCTCGTCTTCGTGGTGCTGGCCAATCTCTTTCTGAACAAGGGCAAGGACCTGCCGACCCTGCTGATCTTCGCCATCGCGCTGGCGGTTTCCGTGATCCCGGAAGCTTTGCCGCTGGTGCTCACGTTTTCCCTTTCCCGCGGGGCCCTGCGTTTCGCCAAAAAAGGCGTGATCGTGAAGCGGCTCTCCTCCGTTCAGGACCTCGGCGGAGTGAATCTGCTCTGCACGGACAAGACCGGCACCATCACTGAAAACAAGCTCACGCTGGTGGGCGCCAAACAAGCGCCGGGCGCGGCCTTCGAACCTTTGCTGCTGGCCAGATTGGCCGCCCACGACCTGGACAGGCAGAATCCCGAACCCTTCGACCGGGCCCTGGATGAAGCGGTCTCGGATGAGCTGCGGAAGCAGTTGGATGGTTTTAAAGTGTTGGAAGAAGAGGGTTTCGATCCCGCTCTGCGCAGCAACGGGGCCTTGGTGCAAACCCCGTCCGGCGCCCGCGTCCACATCCGCCGCGGCAGCCCGGAATACTTTATGGACCAGGGTTTGGCCGGCATGGACAGCCTAAATGCCTGGTTGCTGGAGGAGGAACGCCAGGGCCACCGCATCCTGGGTGTGAGCTACCGCGAGGAGGGCGAGGCCAGATTCGCCGGCTTTGTCTCTTTCATCGACCGGCTGAAAGACAGCACCCTGGAAACGGTGAAAGCCGCGCGTGAACTGCATGTTCAGATCACCGTGATCACCGGCGACGCCCTGTTGGTGGCGGAGGCCGTGGGCCGTGAGGCCGGCTTGGTGACCGGCGCCGACGAGGTCACGGAAGCGGGCGCTTTCCTGGCCCTGCCCGCGGAGGAACAAGCCGCCAAAGCTGGCCGGATCAGGGTTTTCGCGCGCACCACCCCGGAGCAGAAACTCCAGCTGATCAAACTGCTCAAACGGCAATACACGGTGGGATTTCTAGGTGAGGGGATCAACGACGCCCCGGCCCTCAAGGCCGCGCATGTCTCGCTGGTGGTGGAATCCGCCGCCGACGTGGCCCGCGAGACAGCGGACATCGTGCTGCTGCGAAACGACCTGCGCGTGATCGTGGACGGCATCCGCTCCGGGCGGGAAACCCATGCCAATACGCTCAAATACATCCGGGCCACCCTGGTGGCCAATTTTGGCCATTTCTACGCCGTGGCCATCGGCTCCGTCTTCATCAACTTTCTGCCCATGCTGCCCAAACAACTGCTGCTGCTCAATCTGCTCTCGGATTTTCCCATGCTGGCCATCGCCTTCGACCGCGTGCCCAAAAACGAGGTGGAACGCCCCCAAACCTACGATTTCCGCTCGCTCTACATCACCTTCCTCGCTTTGGGCTTTGTGAGCACCATCTTCGACCTCATCTGCTTCGGCCTCTTTTTCCGCCTTGAGCCCGGCGTGCTGCAAACCAACTGGTTCATCGCCAGCGTAACCATGGAACTGCTGTTGCTGTTTTCCATCCGTTCGCTGCAAAACATCGAAAAAGCCGGCTGGCCGGCACCAATGATCATCGCGCTTTCAGGCATCGCCATACTGCTGGCGGTGGCTTTGCCCACGCTGCCCTGGACCGCCGGATTCTTCGAATTCCACGCTCCCCGGCCCGCCCACCTGGGCTTGATCCTGGGCCTCGCGCTGCTCTATCTGGCGGTTACTGAACTGGTGAAACGCCCCCTGGCCAAACACCTGCGGGAAATGAACCGGGCGGAGGGCTGAGCCGGCCGGACGCAACGCAGCCTGGACCGGGCCTGGCTTCGGAGCCGCAATCGCTTTACAGGCAGCGGTTTGGACTTGTGTTTTCTGAGAGATGTTTTCCGGCTTGGGATCTTGGCCAAAGCTTTGCTCAGAACCCTCACTCTGGGAAATTCTTGGTTGATCCCATATTGACATGGGAGCAGGGTCTTCAAGCGGAAGAGGAATTATGCTTCTTTGATTATCTGCCCAAATCTATCCTGACGTGAAACCATGATTTACCCCTTGATTTTGCTTGATGTGAAACCCTGCTTTGCCCCCCTGATTATCCTTGCTTTGCCCACCTGGTTTATCCTCTGATATCCTCCCTGATTTACCCTGATGTGAGACCCTGATTTACCTCCCCTGATTTTCCTTGATGTGAAACCCTGATGCGCAAGGCGGAAGGCGGTGGCTTCAGCCACCGTTCCCGGGCATCAGCGGCCCAAGGGATACGATCTCCGGCGGTTTCAACCGCCGGCATGTTTTACCAACGCCAGGGCAGGCCGATCCCATCTCCGGTGGCTGAAGCCGACCGGACATCGTCTTTTTCCTGCTCCAATAATTTCGGGACACGGTGGCTGAAGCCACCGCCTTCCGTCTTGGCGCTCAGTCCCGCCCTCGCCTTCCGTCTTGGCGCTCAGTCCCGCCCTCGCCTTCCGTCTTAGCGCTCGGTTCCCGCCCCCTCCTTCCGTCTTGGCGCTCGGTTCCCGCCCTCGCCATGATCTACCCACTCCGGGCTGAACCTTGCGAAAACCACCGAATCTCCCGCCTGGTTCGAAGGAGCGTCCTCTGTTTCACCCAGAATAAATGAATCTGAGCCAGAAAGACGGCCTCCCTGTAGTGAGCAGATTATTGGCACCCTTTCAAATCGGGTGGGTAAAGCCCAGACGCGAAATACGTTGGCGTGAGGGTGAAGTGGCCGGGGACCCTGCGGAGGAGCGAAACGGTGCCCCTTTGGCCATTAAGGCCATTTCCCGGGTTCCGGACGCGCCTCCCGCCTGATGGCCGCGTTTGATGCGATGATCACGCGGGCAACGTGGGAGGAGGATGGAAGCGAGCGCTCATGGCGTAACTGACAGGACGTTGCGGGGGGTAAGCATTTTTGGCTCTCTTTCGCATCGTGTGGGTGGAGGGATCGGCTGGATACAAACTTTCCAACGCCTTCTCCCGTTCCGTCATTCCGGGCGGTGAAGCTGGAGTCGAGAGATGCTGGAGTCGAGCGACGCAGGAGCATCGACTCCAGCTGTGCCAGACCCGGAAACCGGCTCCGGCCAACAGGTTGTCCGGCGAGGACCCCGACGGATCTCCGGCGCCAAAGCACCTGTGTCCGGAATGACGAACGATACTTGTTGGGTTAAGGTTCTTCGGTCATTTTGTCACTCAACCCACTCGGTTTGAAAGAGAGCCAGATTATTCTGTCCGTTCTTCAGCGGGAAAAAAATACCGGCAGGGTGCTGCCGGTGATACTGCTTGGGTGGGATGCTTGTCTAAATCAGTTTTGACCTTGGGTGGTGCTTAGGGTATCCGCTTCCGTGCTAATGAGTTCCGTGTCCGAGGCGGGTTGGTCGGAGCCGGATTCCGGGGCGGCAGATTCCAGCTCGGTTTCGGTTTTTTCCTGCGGGGGCTGGCAAGCTGAAAATGCCAGCATGCCGATGAGCAGGGCGGCCAACAGGATGAAGCTGATGATCTTCTGCATGGATCCTCCTATGTTCTGGATTATGCTGGTTTCATAGAAAAAACGGGCATCCTAATGGACACCCGTTTTTTAAGGACTGCGCTAATTGTTATCAGCTTGGATTATTTCGTTACGGTTTCTTGGACGGCTTTGCCAGCTTCCTAGAAAGCTTCTGTAGCGTTAACCATTGCAGTGTCGACAATAGCGTCATAGTCAGGATAATAATAGGGATACCATACTGTGTCGAAAACAGCGGCTGCGCTGTCAACAACGGTTTCGGTGGTTTCTTCCACATATTCATCCTCTTTGGAACAACCGAAAGGTTCGATAGTTAATATGCCAATAATCACAAATACAACAAGTATTAGGATAAATATACCCCCGTACTTGTATGTTTCACTTTTTTCATATTTAGAATGTTCATCCAAGTTTGGCGATATCATGGGCGATTTCACAGGAGCAATATAATCTTGATTTCGATTTCCTGCGGTTGACGCTGAAAGCAATTCAGCGATACTCTGCGGCCGTCGGTCCCGCTCTTTTTGGGTCATTCTTAGCAGCAGGGAGATGGAGGTGTCGCCGATGTAGGGGTAAACTTTGCGCGGATCGGGCACGGGTTCGGTAACTATCTTGTGTTGGACGTCATATTCGCTGTCGGTATCTGCCTCGAAGGGTAATCTGCCGCTGAGCATTTCGTAGAGGATGATGCCGGCAGAATAGATGTCGGAGCGCTGGTCGATGTCTTTGGCGGCGCGCACCTGCTCCGGGCTCATGTAGCTGATGGTGCCCAAGCGTGTTCCGGTGCGGGTGATGTGTACGTCGTCCATCAGGCGCGCGATGCCAAAATCCATCACTTTCACGGCGTCGTTGCATGCTGTGTCGATCATGATGTTCGCGGGTTTTACGTCGCGGTGGACAATACCCTTGGAATGCGCGTAGTCCAGCGCGGAGAGGATCTGGTTGAAAATTGCCAGGGTGCGTTTTTCGGGGATGGGGCCGGTTTTGTCGATCAAATTTCTGAGCGTAACCCCGGGGGCGTATTCCAGCACCATGTAATAGTGGCCCTCAGCCTCAAAAAAGGCGTGCAGCCCCACGATGTTCGAATGGGTAAGTTTGGCCTGGATGCGGGCTTCTCGAAGGAAGCGTTCGGAAAATTCTTGGTCCCGGGTGAGCAACGGATTGAGGCATTTGATCGCCACATCCCTTTCCAGTAAAATGTCCCGGGCCAACCAGACTTCGCCCATGCCGCCTTCGCCGAGCAGACGGATGATCTGATAATTATTGAGTTTCGCGCCCTGTTCGAATTTCACCACCTTGCTCCTGTCGCCTCCGCCGGAGGCTTATTTTCCTTTTAGATCAGTGTCAAATCCTACCCTAAATAGATGCAAACATGGTTTTAAAACTCCGCAAATTCGTCAAGGAATTTTCCTGGTTTAATAATCGAAACTGGCTGGAAAATTATCATAACTCCTCTTTTACTATCAGTCTATAAGCCGTGAAAACCACTTTACAAGAAAACCGAAATGTAGTGCCGGTAACTTTGTTTGGGGTTTGAGTTTTGGTCAGATCAGTTTTTATCCTGAGGGATAGTGGTCGTATCTTGTTCTGTGCTGATGAGTTCTGTGTCCGACGCGGGTTGATCGGAACCGGGTGACTGGACTTCGGTTTCCGTGGCGTTTTCGCTTTCCGGTTGCGGAGCCCGACAGGCCGCGAAGGCCAGGACTCCGAGGAGCAGCGTGGCCAACAGGACAAGGCTGATGATCTTTTTCATTGTTCCTCCTATTTTCTTATTGTCTTGAGAGATAAAAAACGGGCATCCTAGTGGACACCCGTTTTTTAAGGACTGCGCTAATTGTTATCAGCTATTTTTTTCCAGCTTCTTCGACAGCTTTGCCAGCTTCCTGGACAGCTTCGCCAGCTTTCTGGAGAGCGTTTCCGGCTTCGTCAATAAGGCCGGCAGTGATCGAGTCGGCTTTTGTCATCTGGGTCAAACCCTGATCCAAAGAATCCTGATGGGTCATGACGGTTTCGTCGGTGGGTTCTTCGGCGTCTTTAGCGTTGCAAGCCGCGAAGGCCAGCATGCCGATGAGCATCATTGCGAGAAGAGCAATAAGAGTAAGTTTTTTCATTTTGATTCCTCCATTCAGTGAAATCGTATTTTTGGTTTTGTTTTTTTTGTTGATTTGGTTGGCATTTTAAAGCCGTACCGGGCTTTTTGCTGAGGGGGCTGAAGCGCCGCGAAGCCTTTAGCAACCTCTCACACAGTCCTTAGACACGTCTATGTGCTTGCTTAATTGTGGCCACACTACAGGAGCCGCATTTTTTGGCAAGTTATTTTTTTTAGAAGTTTGCATCGAGGCCGGCATGCACCATTCCCGCGGCGAAGTCCGCGAAGCCGTTTTCCCTGTAACCGAGGGCGTATTCGATGCTCAGCACGCCCAGCCGGGTGCGCAGTTTGATGCCCAGCCCGGGGGCCAGCAGATCGGCGCGCAGGCTGTTTTCGGCCCGGGCGAGCAGGCCGTGGTCGTAAAAGAGGTAGATCCGGGCTTGGGAACTGATCAGATAGCGCAGTTCCAGCGAGGCCCAGCCGAGGCGCCAGCTGCTGAATTCGTCCTCGCGGTAGCCCCGCAGCGAGTTGTAGCCTCCCAGGCGGTAAGTCTCATAGGCCACGGAACTGCTGTCGGAAAGGCTGCGCAGGTGTACGCCCAGGGCGCAGTTCCAGCGTGGCGCCAGTCCGATGTATTGGGTGTGGTCGGCCTCCAGGGCGTTGTTCCAGCCGCGCTCTGCGGTTTGGCGCAGGCGGTAGGTGATGTTGGTCTGCATACCCCGGGAGGGGTTGAAAGCGCGGTCGCGGCTGTCCAGGCGCCAGAAGGCACCGATGCCGCGGCTGGAGGTGGTTTCCACCGGTAGTCTGTCCCTGGCGGCGGGCACATAGTAATTCACGCTTTCCGCGGCGAGTTCCAGTCCGTAGCGGTGCGCGTCGAAATAGGAATAGACATCGGCGCCCACGGCCGATTTGATCCAGCTTTCGGTTTCCTCTTCACGGGAAAGCCGAAGGTCTCCGGAGAGGGGAAAGCTGTTTGGCCCGGATTCGTGGTAGGAAAAGCTGAGCAGGCTGGAGCGCGGCAGCTTTCTCCAGTTCAGGGCCAGGGCGCGGTCGCTGCCCCAGAGGTTGAGGAAACCGAGGTTGAGGAAACCGGTGAACTCGTTTTTCTCACCCACCCGGGTGAAGCCCAGCACGCCTTCCAGCGAGGTCATTTTGCCTTCCTCGATCTTGATCAGCAGGCTGGCGGGGTCCACTGGCTCGATCAGGCAGGCCTCGATGTAGCTTTTGCCCAGGATCCTGTCCTCGGCGGCGCGGATGGCCTCAGGGGTCACCACCTGTCCGGAGCTGAAGCCGGCCAGTTTGATGAGGGTTTGGTCGCGGGTGTATTTGTTGCCCTGGAAGTAGTATTTTTCGGGCTTTAGCGGCTTGCCTTCGTCGATGCCGAGATGGGCGGCGAGGTTTTCCCCCAAGGTGAGGGAATCCAGCCGCACGCTGGCAAAAAGGTAGCCGCGGCGGTGATATTCGTCCAGAACGCGGTCCATGAGGCCGGGCAGTTCGGACAGGCCCACCTTCCCTTCATCAGCCAGCAGCAGCAGGTCGCGCAGCTTGCCCTCGGAGAAATAGCGCAGGCCGCGGAAGCGGAGCTCGCAGCTCTGGGCCGGCTGCACTTCCGTGAGCTTGAAGGCCAGTTCCAGGCTTGTTTCGGAGAGGGGCACCAGCTCCGGATTGGCGATCTTCACGAAAGGATGGCCGTTCGCCTGCAGCCAGGCTTGCATCAGGCCGATGGCGGCGTTGACATCCGCGGGAGCGTAATCGCTGCCGGTGACCAATCCGGAAGCCTGCAGCAACGCGGTCTCGTCGAGGGGGAAATTGGCGGAGAAACTGATCTTGCCCACGCTCAAGGCCGGGGCCAGAGCCCAGGCCAGAAGCAGAACTGCGGCCAGCAGATAGCGTGTCATGGCCGGAAGGTCAATCGCGGTCGGCCTTCAGCACGGCCAGAAAGGCTTCCTGCGGCACGGTCACGGAGCCGATCTCCTTCATTTTTTTCTTGCCTTCCTTCTGTTTTTCCAGCAGTTTGCGCTTGCGGGTGATGTCGCCGCCGTAACATTTGGCCAGCACATCCTTGCGCATGGGGTTGATGGTGCTGCGGGCGATGATGTTGCCACCGATGGCGGCCTGCAGCGCGATCTTGAAGAGATGGCGGGGTATCACCTCCTGCAGGGTGTCGGTGACGCTTTTGCCCCAGTTGTGAGCTTTGTCCTGGTGGCAGATGAAGCTCATGGCGTCCACCTTTTCGCCGTTGATGAGGATGTCCACCTTCACCACGCGGGAGGGGCGGAACTCCTTGAAGGCATAGTCCAGCGAGGCGTAGCCGCGGCTCACGGTTTTCAATTTGTCGTAAAAATCGAAGATGATCTCGATCAGCGGCATCTCATAGTGCAGGGCCACGCGCTTTTCATCGATGTACTGGATGTTTTTCTGCACTCCGCGTCGTTCCTGGGCCAGTTTCATGATGTTGCCGATGAAGTCGGTGGGAACGATGATCTCGGTGTCCATGAAGGGTTCCATGATGCTTTCGATGTAGTTGGGATCGGGAAAATCGATGGGATTGTTCACTTCGATCTCGTCGCCGTTTTTGAGGGTGATGAGGAAGCGCACGCTGGGCGTGGTGGCGATGATGGGGATGTTGTATTCCCGCAGCAGGCGTTCTTTCACGATCTCGAGGTGCAGCATGCCCAGAAAGCCGCAGCGGAAGCCGTAGCCGAGGGCGCTGGAGTTTTCCTTTTCGTAGATCAGGGAGGCATCGTTGAGCTTCAGCTTGGCGATCGATTCCACCAGGTTTTCATAGTCCTCGCCGTTGATGGGGAAAATGCCGGAATAGACCATCGGCTTGGGCTCCATGAAGCCCGGCAAGCTCTCTTCACAGCCGCCTTTGGCCAGGGTGAGGGTGTCGCCCACGCGGGCGTCCGCCACCTCTTTGATGTTGGCGATGACGTAGCCGGCCTCGCCGGTGTTCAGTTGCTGTTGGGGGGCGAATTTCAGCCCCAGGTGTCCGATCTCCTCGATCTCGTATTCCCGTTCGGTGGCGAAGAGCTTGATCTTGTCGCCTTTGGCCAGCGAGCCGTCGAAGAGCCGCACCAGCACCACCACGCCGCGGTACATGTCGAAATAGGAATCGAAGATCAGGGCCTTGGGCGGTGCTTCGGGATCGCCCTTGGGGGCTGGAAGCCTTGCGCAGACTGCGTCCAACAGCTCGGTGACCCCGGTTCCGGCCTTGGCGCTCACCCGCAGGATGTCTTCCGGCAGGCAGCCCATGATCTCGCAGAGGTCGTGTTCCGTGCCTTCCACATCGGCTTTGGGCAGGTCGATCTTGTTCAGGGCCGGCAGGATCTCCAGATCGTTGTCCAGCGCCAGATAGAGATTGCTCATCGTTTGGGCCTCGATGCCCTGGGAGGCGTCCACCAGCAGGATGGCGCCTTCGCAGGAAGCCAGCGCGCGCGAGACCTCGTAGGAAAAATCCACGTGCCCGGGGGTGTCGATCAGGTTCAGAACGTAGTCCTGTCCTTTGTACTTGTGCACCATGCGGATGGCGTGGCTCTTGATGGTGATGCCTTTTTCGCGCTCGAGGTCCATGCTGTCCAGCACCTGCGCCATGTCCACCTTGCCCACCACGTGGGTGCTTTCCAAAAAGCGGTCCGCGAGGGTGGATTTCCCGTGGTCGATGTGCGCGATGATGCAGAAGTTGCGTATGTATTCTTGTTTCATGTTTGTCCTTGAAAAATATATCCATCCTGCTGTTCCGGATGGTTCCAAAACCGCGGAAGGATGTTACCCAGATTTGACGGTGTTGAGTTTTGTCAACAATTTAATCGGCACCTGCCCCTCCTTTTGCTTGACACATATCGGAAGAATATGCTAGCAAACAAAAAAAGATACTGATAAGCGGTGGCCCCCCCACCCTGGCCATCACAAGGAGAATATCATGAAAGCGTGTTTTTTCCTTCTTTTCTGTCTGTTGCTGGTGCTCCCGCTCGCGGGCGAGACAAGCATCAGCGCCAACATCAGCACTTCCCAGACCTGGACCCTGGCCGGCTCGCCCTACATCATCACCAACAGCATCAGCGTGGGCGGAAGCGCCACTCCAGTCCTCACCATCGAGGCGGGGGTGGAGGTAAGGCTGAACGGTGGAGTGAGCATTTCGATCGGCACGCCCTACTCCACTCAGGGTGGCGCGATCGTGAGCAACGGGACCGAGGCCGAACCGGTGGTCTTTACCGCCAACTCCGACACCCCGGTGCCCGGTTTCTGGGACTGCCTGCAAACCCTGGCCTACGCCCATGTGGCCAGCACTTTCACCCACACCGCATTCGCATACGGCGGCTCCTCAACCGGCATGTTCAACGTTAACAATCTCCAGCCAGAATTCGCCCCCAGCTTCGATCACTGCGTCTTCAGCCATTCCTCCCACCAAGGCCTATACCACATTTCCACAAACGCGGCCATCGGCGCCAGCGTCAGCAACTGCGTCTTTGAAAACAACGCCGGTTACCCGCTGCAGGCCAATGCCAACCAGGCATGCAAACTGGGCGCGGGCAACAGCTACACGGGCAATGTTCAGAACCGCATCCTGCTGCGGGACGTCATCATCTCAACGCCGCAAACCTGGCTGGACCAGGGTGTGCCCTACGAAGCGGAGAATGATCTGCAGGTGCGCATGGGCGCGGGCGGACTGCTGCAGATAATGGAAGGAACGGAAATCCGCTTTGGTGGCGGCCACAGCTTGATCGTTGGCTACACATCCAACTCATTCCATGGCGGTCTGGTGGCAACGGGAGCGACTTTCAGCGGCTGTGACGGCATGGACTGGAATGGCATCCAGTTCCAGCCCTACATCACCGCCAGCTCGCTGGACAACTGCACGGTGAGGGATGTGGTTTCCACCGCCACCGGCGCGGTCTGGCTACGCAACACCAACTTCGCTGTGAGCATCACGGACTGTGAAATCTGCTGCAATGACAGCTACGGGCTCCATGCCAATGACAATGCCCCCTTCAGCCTCAGCGGGACAGACTTTCAGAACAACAACAAGTGCGTGTCCGTGGCTGCCAGGGACCTGCACAAACTTGGCCCGGGAAACACTTACCAGCTTAACACGGACAACCGGGTGCATTGCCGGGGCGGCATCGTTTATGAATCTGCCCTCTGGACCAACCAGGGCACCCCTGTCCTGGTTCAGGCCAGCATCAACCTGCGTTTCAGCGCGGCCGGCTTTCTGACCCTGCCCTGGGGAACCATTTTGGAGTTTGCCTCCAACACCAGTTTTTCGGTGGGTTACACCAGCAACTCCTACACCGGGGCCGTGAGTGCCACTGGCGTCACTTTCAGGGGTGAAAGCCCCAGCGCCGGCCATTGGCAGGGCCTGCTGTTCGAATATTATGGAGGCAGCAGCCTGCTCTCCGGCTGCACCATCCGCGATGCCGGTTACGGGGATGTGGCCGGAGTGCGCTTCAAGGTCCCAGCCGCCACCATGACCGGTTGCCAGGTGCTGAACTGCCTGGCTGTCGGCATCCGCTACGAGACCAGCCAAACCCAAGTGGCCCTCACCGGAAACAGCATCAGCGGTTGTGGCTCCTATCCCCTTTCCCTACCGGCCAACTGCGTGCGCGCCATCGGGGAGGGCAACGATTTCAGCGGCAACAACCTGCCTGAATGCGACCGGGTGGAGGTCCGGCACGAAACCGTGAACGTAAGCTGCACCTGGATCGACCCCGGCGTGCCCTATCTCCTCACCGGCACAATGGGCATCTATGGCAGCGGCAACATCCATCTGAAGATACTGCCGGGAACGGTGCTCTATCTGCCCGCGGATGGGACCCTGACCGTGGGCTACACCAGCGCCTCGTTTTTCGGCTCCCTGGAAGCCGAGGGCGTTATATTCACCAGCGTTCCCGGCGGCGGGATTTCCTACGGATTGTTCTTCAATCCCTATCTCACGCATGCCCTCTGCGTGCTGGAAGGATGCGTGTTTGAGAATCTGCGGGATGCCAGCCACAACACCGCCGTTTATGTAAACAACTCCTTTCCCAGCTTCCTTGGCTGCAGCTTCCAAAACAATGCCGGCAGCGGGATCGCGGGGTCGGACCTGGCAAGATTCACCCTCACCGACTGCGATTTCATCAACAACGGCTCCCATCCCGTGCGCACCAGCGCCAAAGCCTTCGAGGCCGTGAGCGGCACCGGCAATTTCTTCAGCGGCAACACCCCCAACCGCATCCAGATCACTGGCGGAACCCTGGACCAGAACTACGTTTGGGGCAATCCCAGCGTGCCGGTGGAGGTGACCTCGAGCATCAATGTCTGGTCGGGGGCCGGCTGCCTCCTGAAGATAAACTCCGGCCTTACACTGCTCTTCACTGAATCGACAGGACTTTCAGTGGGTTACACCAGTAACTCCTACAAGGGCAGCCTCCAGGCCGATGGCGCCACTTTTTCAGCTTTGAACGGAACCGCCGGCGGCTGGGCCGGCATCACCCTGAACCCCTATTTATACGAGGCTCCCAGCGGCTACATCAGGAATTGCGTGGTGGAATACGCCGGTAGCAACGTCTATTTTGGAAACTCCGCCTTTCCCCTGCTGGAAAGCTGCGTGATCCGCCACGGCAGCAATTATGGGATCAGGGTTTACGGGGCCAACAGCCAGCCCTCTTTGATCCGCAACTACATCCAGGGCAACCCCGTGGGCATTCACTGCTCCAACGGCGCCAATCCCCTCATTGGCGGCAGCAGCGGTGACGGCAACAGCTTCAGTGGCAACACCGACTACGCCGTGCAAAACACCAGCACCGCTTTCAGCGTGAACGCGAGATACAACTGGTGGGGCCACGAATCCGGGCCCACTCACACGGGAAATCCCAGCGGCGGAGGCGATCCCGTCTCGGATCACGTGGATTACGGCGACTGGCGCGACACCGACATCGGCGACGCCCCGGCCCGCTTCCATCTGCTCTCTCCGGCAGACACCTCTGTGCTGGAGACCCTGGAGCCAGTTCTGGACTGGGAGGAAGCCATCGATCCCACTCCGGGCGACGTGGTCACCTACACCCTGGAGATCGCTGAAAATAGCGGCTTCACCCTGGGCCTGATCACCATCACGCCGCTCTCCGCCTCGGTTTACCACCTCCCGGCCGCGGTGCTTGAAGACGACAGCCGCTACTACTGGCGCGTGAAGGCCACCGACCTTCAGGAACAAGTCACCCTCTGCTACGAAAACTACTGGTGGTTCGACACCATGGTGCCGGAAGCGCCCCAGGCCTTCGATCCCCTCTCGCCAGCTTACAACGCGACGGTGCATTTCACCAGCAATCTGCTCAGCTGGGAGGAAGCGGTCGATCCGGATCCCGGCGACCTGGTCACATATACAATCTATCAGGACATCTCCGCCGGCTTTGAGAACGCCCAAACCTTCACGACTGACGCCACCCAGATCTATTCCGGCTTCTGCGCCCCCGGCAGCCTCATCTACTGGAAAGTGAAAGCCACCGATCTCAGCAACAATGAGACCTTCAGCCCCACCTGGCGCTTCTTTGTGGATTGGAACGCCAAACCCCGCGCCCCGGTGGATTTCACCCTCACGCCCTCGGGAAACGACATCCTGATCAGCTGGGACGTGGTGCCAGGGGCGGATTCCTACGATATCTACTTCTCCAGCGATCCCCACTCCGGCTTCAGCCTGCTGCAGAGCGGCCTCAGCAGTCCCTCCTGCCCGCATAGCGGCGCTGCCAATCAACCCCGCTATTTCTACTATAAGACCTTTGCACATAATCCTCAGGGTCTGGTTAAAAAGTAAGAGCATTTAGGATCAAAAAGTAGTTTTTGAAATCTGCAAATAATTCTTGACAAAATAGATAGGCTCATATTTTGTCACTCTAT
>Ga0265295_1000403_pt1 | contig 88309 bp, 89 predicted proteins | sample Munlansysbiofilm_FD_192503 | JGI IMG/M metagenome (GOLD analysis project Ga0265295, IMG submission 192503) | Leachate microbial communities from a municipal landfill in Southern Ontario, Canada - Methane capture system biofilm | ecosystem: Engineered > Solid waste > Landfill > Unclassified ... | reverse complement strand
GCCATCCTCCATCTTTCCTACAGTTACGAGCAAATCCTTCTTGCTCTCGTGGCACACCAGATCCGTACGTGAGGTACTACCTCATACGGCTCCTACCTCGGGGAATAATGCTGAAATCTCGGGCTTGTAAAAGTCGAGATTCCGACATACACCATGAAAACTGATCTACGCAGGTTTTCCGCCTCAGTGTGCGGACTACTGCAATTATCATTACGTTCCCCCTTGGTCAACACCCTTTCCTCCACCTGCTCCGCCGAGTTTTTAATCTCTTTGTTCGCTGGCTTCTCAGGTACAATTGCCGCATGACTCCAAAGGCGTTCGCTCCAAATAGCGGTGACCACATAAACATGTGAAGGAAGCGGGGTCAGGCTTCGTTTATTGTGTAATCAATCAATAAAGAAAAATACTGACGGGAAAATTATACCATTCAAGAAAAAAAATTTGTAAGATGGGGCAGGCAAATAATCAAAAGAAAGGAATTCAATAAATGAAACGATATGTAACAGCTATTATCGAAAAAGAGGGTACTGGATACGTTGCCCTTTGCCCGGAACTGGACATTGCAAGCCAAGGGGAATCCGTAAGCGGCGCAAAAGATAACCTTAAGGAAGCTCTTGAATTGTTTTTTGAATGTGCATCACCAGAAGAAATTGAATGTTTTTGAAGGACATTCTGGGGGTTGCCTTTTTGACGTTGTTGGAGAAATTGATGAGACATGATTCATAAAGGCATGGCCTCATTTATCCTTGACAAATTACCCTATTAGGTTAATTTGTTACATGGAAAAGTGAAAACCGCATTATGATCTTGCAATAGTGCAATCCGCAATTCGTTTGCGTGGTGCGGATGCTTTTACAGGAACTGCATTGATTGGCGCCCAGGCAATGGGACTTGAAGTTGATCAGGCCATCGAAGTGGTTTGTTCCATAGGTCGTTCCGATTTTTATAAAAGCATGACGACTTATGCATCAAGTCAGATTTGGCAGGATGTTTACTATCCAGAAACACCTGCCGGAATAGCCTATGTAAAGGTTACTTTACGCCAGGATGGATCGATCGTGATTCAGTTTAAGGAGAAATGAGATGAACCGTGAATGCTTAAATTGCGGAGAAAAAGAGATGGTGCATACTATTCGAGATGTACCATATACCTATAAGAGGCACAATACCGTTGTTTCCGAGATCAAGGGATGGCACTGTTTCAATTGCAGGGAAGTTGAATTTGATAGGGGTGAAGGTGTTCGCTTTGCCGAGGCCATCAAACAATTTGCCCAGGAAATTGATGCAAAAGAAGCGGCTGAACTTGTAAGAATTCGTAAAAAGCTGAAGCTGACCCAGCAACAAGCTGCATTGCTCACAGGCGGAGGGCCAAATGCATTTTCCCGCTACGAGCGTGGTAAGGCCAAACCAATGCAATCGGTCACCAATTTGTTTAAACTCCTGGATAACCACCCAGATCTACTTGATGAAATCAAGGAAATCGGAGTCTGATTCTGGTAAGAAGGAGGTCTGACCCCAGCAACCCGGCATTTTGAAGTGATTTTTCTTTAATAACAACCAATTACTGGAGTCAGACCCCATGTAACCATAGTAGAGGTAGAGCTGAATGCTGGCAAATGCAACAGTTGATCAATGGAGGTCACCCCCATGGAAACCGTTCAAAACAATTTATTAATAGATGTACAGTCTGATTACGATCGAAGATCCAGGGATAATTCAGGATTCATATCCCGTCAATGGATCGTTTTAACTGATTTTTTATTGATGACCATCTCGTTTTTTCTCTGTAATCTTTTTAAACGGGGCACCCTTGCCCTGTCTCCAGATTACGTCCAACTGCTGTTTTTGTTCTACCTGTGCTGGTTTATCACTTCGCTCATGGGTAAAAAATTCAGATCCTCCTCTTACTCCACCTTTGGTTCAGGAATATATGTTTTTCTAAGATCCACCCTTTACCTGACCTATGCCATAACATTCATGGTGGTTGTTTTTGGATTGGCAATCTATTCACGATTGCAGATTTTCAGCACCTGTGCCCTGTTGCTCTTCCTGGAAGGTTTTGTCTGGTCTGTTTATAATAGACGCTTCCATAGGAGGAAAACAGACGCCCCTAACTTTAAAAATCTTATCAACTTTTTTAAAATAGACTTAAATTTTTCCTATCTCCTGGTGGGAATGGATTTTATCTGCGTGATAGGCTCTTTTTTTATCGTCAATTATATCAAACGGGGCCATTTATATCTCCCCTACGATTATTATAAACTGCTGCTGATTTTTATGGGGTTGTGGTTTATCGCCTCGTTCACCACCGGTAAGTTTTCAGTTAAAGAGGCTCGCAACTTTTATTTTTTCATCTGGCAATGGCTCAAGGCAGGGCTTTTGATCCTGGCCATGATGTCTGTATTTCTCTATGGGTTCCGGCTCTTTGAGTTCTCAAGGTTCCAGGCATTGGGTTCTGTGTGTGCGCTCATGGTACTGGAGTTTATGGTGGCAGGAATTTATTTCCGGTTTTTGCAGGAAAAAGCCACTGACCCGGACATTGAATCCATTGATCAGGTAAAGGCTATCCTGCACCAGGACTCCTTTCCCCAGGATGTGGATATTGACACCATACGAAGAGCGCTCATGGCCCCTGCACGAAACAAGATCAAAAAGAAGTTGAACCATGACCATGGAAAACTATTTGAATTTATCGATGAACACATTGACCTGGATGACATGCTCGGCATGGAAACCGCAGTTGAACAGTGCTGTCTGCTCTCTGATGTGAGGTCTGACAGACCCCTTGTCCGGCTTTTTATAAACCTTTGTAAAATCAATAACATCCGGAGGTTGAACCAGTTTTTCCTTGAGATGCACCAGAGACTCCTGCCCGGGGGCTGTTTTGTGGGATTTGCCCACACCATTGCCACCCATAACCAGTGGATTTACAGCAAATACCCGAGATACATTGCAAAGGTTGTGTTTTTACTGGATTTTTGTTTCCATCGCATCATGCCGAAACTGCCGCTCTTTAAGCAGGTCTATTTTATTTTGACCAAGGGGAATAATCGAGTCATTTCCAAGGCTGAGTTCATGGGTCGGCTCTGCTTCTGCGGGTTTGAAATCGTGGCCGAAAAAATGATAGACAACCGGTTGTGCGTGATTGCAAAAAAGGTAAAAACCTCATCCCTTGATATGAGTCCCACCTATGGCCCTTTGGTGGAACTCAAGCGCACGGGTTACAGGGGCGTCACGGTATCCATCTATAAATTCAGAACCATGCATCCCTACTCGGAATACCTCCAGCAATACATGTACGACCACAATGGGTTGCAAAAAGGGGGAAAGATTGAAAATGATTTTCGGTTGACCACCTGGGGAAAATTCATGCGAAAGCTGTGGCTGGATGAACTGCCCATGCTCTACAACTGGTTGAAAGGCGACATGCAGCTTGTGGGGGTCCGGCCCTTGAGCTTCCACTACCTGAGCCTTTACGATGCTGACCTTCAGGATCTTAGAAAGCTTGTAAAACCGGGCCTTGTTCCCCCGTTCTACGCAGACCTTCCTGCAACCTTTGAAGAAATCTGCGATTCTGAACGACGGTATATCCGCTCCTTTTTAAAACACCCCGTAAGGACCCAAATTTACTATTTCTACAAATCCTTTGTAAACATCGCCATAAAAGGCGCCAGAAGCAAATAAGCGGGGTCTGACCCGGTAAGTATCTGTTTTTACAGTAAAAACCGCTTAAAAAATGGCTCAAAACGGTCTTAGAGCTTACATTTCGCACCTTTTGCGCATGATTTGGTGAATTAGGCTGAACCCTTGTTTTTTGAGGGCGCAACTGAATTTGTAAAAAGCCACCACTCAGTATTAGTAATAAGTGGAAAAACACCGTCACGGACACTCAGAGTTCTTATGGCTTCAAGATCTAATGCCCACTCCAGTTGGTAAGAAATAGATTCCACTTTTTTATACTGTGTCTTGGGACCTGGTTTTCCAGGGCCTATCTGACGCTGAACGGTTTGCTTGTCTTCGCGGAACAGATAATAAAAACAATATACCTTCTTCCAATGGAAGAGAGAGAAAAATAGCACGTCACATCATAGAGTTCGGAATCAGAAACTTTCATAACGATGTGCCTGAGAAGCTGGACGTTGAAGCGTGGCAAAATGAAATAGCCAGCAAACCATTTAATCTGAAACAAGCATCAGAATACCTTGGCATATCAACTGTGACACTCAGAAGATGGATCAAAGCAGGGCGAATATCAGCCTACAAGGTCGGCAGAGTATACTCATTAGATGTATTCACGCTTAAGAACTTCAAGAAAAAAAATATATCATAGTCATAGAATTTAATTTCCAAATTCCGGGACAGTCCCTTTTTCGTATGAATCGCCTTGATCTCTCCCAGGACAGGATGGTCATTGGATTGGGGATGAAAAGGGATATCCCCATGGGTATTGGGGGTTGGGTGGTTTGGGTTAGAGGGGTTGGGATGAAGCTGACGAGGTTAAGGTTGGTTGGGGTGGGTTTTTTGTTGATGACTCTGACGTTTTTTCGGGTGAATCAGGTCAAGCGGGAGACGTTTGATCTGTCCGGTTAAAGCGGGGTCTGATCTCAGTAAACTGTTGTTTTTTACTTAACATTACTTCAATTCTATGCTTCATAAGGGGCATAGAGTGTACTTTTTGATGCCAAAAAGAGGTGTTTAAGGAAATACATTTACCAGCCTTTTTATGGCATATCACCCATAGATGTCATAAAAAAGAACATCTGTTAAAATTTGAAAAGGACAGAAAAGCCTGGAGAAGTTGGCTTTTTGAAGCAAAAAAACGGTTTGGTCTCAGAATTCTTACCTATTAGTTAGGTTCACAACGGACTCTGACCCCAACTTCATGGACAATCTTACCCAGAGCGGAGATAAACTTGAAGATTATGCAATCCATGAATCACAAAATTCTTACAGTGATGTTTTGACCCCTGAAAACTGGGTTTTAAGGGGTGATAATGCTATCTGTTGGAGTGATTCTGCTTTAACAACAAACACTTAACAGGGTCAGACCCCACATTACTAACAGGGTCAGACCCCACATTACCACATTACATTAAAAGGAAAATTTTATGAAACGATTTGCAATGACAGGCGGTGCAGGCTATGTGGCGCCAAGGCATATGAGAGCCATAAAAGATACCGGCAACCTGCTTACAGCCGTGCTCGATCCCAAGGACAGCATTGGCATTATTGACAGTTATTTTCCCGAGGCTCATTTTTTTACCGAGTTTGAACGTTTTGACCGGCATATTGATAAAAAACGGAGAAAGGGAGAGCCCATTGATTATGTCAGCGTATGTTCGCCCAACTACCTCCACGACGCCCATATCCGGTTTGCATTGAGGAACAATGCCGATGCCATCTGTGAAAAACCCCTGGTGCTCAATCCCTGGAACCTGGACGCCCTCCAGGAGATTGAGGGGGATTTTGAAAAAAAGGTGTACAACATCCTCCAGCTGCGACTGCACCCTTCCCTGATTGCCCTGAAAAAAGAGGTGGAAGCCACCAAGTCAAACAAGAAGTATGAGATTGATCTCACCTATATCACCTCCAGGGGCAACTGGTACTTTACCTCCTGGAAGGGTGATCAGGCAAAGTCCGGCGGCATTGCCACCAATATCGGCATCCATTTCTATGACATGCTCATGTGGATATTTGGCAAGCGACAGCTGAGCATTGTTCATCTTCGGGAGCCTGAAACAGCGGCAGGATATATGGAGCTTGAAAATGCCAGGGTCAGGTGGTTCCTGAGCGTGGATGAAAACAGGCTGCCCGATGATGTGCGGGCAGCGGGCCAGCGGACCTATCGATCCATCACCGTGGACGACAGGGAGATCGAATTCAGCAAGGGGTTCACCGACCTTCATACCCTGAGCTACCAGGAGATCCTGAAGGGCAACGGATTCGGCCTTGAACAGGCCCGCCCAAGCCTTGAGGCCGTCCATGAGATACGCAATGCAGATGTGGTGCTGCAACCAGGTTATCTCCATCCCTTTTTAAGCCAGTCCTGACCCATACTGAAAGGATGTGAATGCATTATGTGTGCACAAAAAGATAGTTTCATCCATGAAACAGCGGTTGTTGATCAAGGTGTCAAAATCGGCCAGGGCACAAAGATCTGGCATTTTTCCCATATTCTGACCAACACGACCATTGGCAAGGGGTGTAATATCGGGCAGAATGTGGTTGTGGGCCCTGATGTGACCCTAGGAACGAACTGTAAGATTCAGAACAACGTCTCCGTGTACAAGGGGGTCACCCTGGAAGATGACGTATTCTGCGGGCCTTCCATGGTGTTTACCAATGTGTTTAATCCAAGGGCCCATGTGGGACGCATGGACGAAATCCGCCCTACCCTTGTCAAACAAGGCGCCACCCTTGGGGCCAACAGCACCATTGTCTGCGGGGTGACCATTGGGAAATACGCCCTGGTGGGAGCAGGGGCCGTGGTGACAAAGGATGTGCCGGACCATGCCCTGGTCATGGGCAATCCTGCCAGGCAGGCAGGCTGGATGTGCGAATGCGGAGAAAAACTCAATACGGATATGCACTGTCCAGGATGCGGCAAAGGGTATCAGGGGCTCTTGTCAACCAAGGAGACCATTGCCTTTGTCGACCTTGCAGCCCAGCAGAGAAGAATCCTGCCTGAAATCGAAAAAAACATCCAGGCTGTATTGAAGCACGGCCGCTATATCATGGGACCGGAGATTAAGGCCCTTGAGGATCGGCTGGCTGAATTTATAGGGGTCAAACATGCCATCACCTGTTCTTCGGGCACGGATGCCCTGATCATGGCCCTCATGGCCTATGATATTGGCCCCGGCGATGCTGTTTTCACAACGCCGTTCACCTTTTTTGCAACGGCCGAGGCCATTCGAATCCTTGGTGCAATGCCTGTTTTTGTGGATATTGATCCTGATACATTCAATATATCCGTTAAGAAACTGGAACAGGCTCTCCTTGAATTAAAGAAGGATAATCGTTCAGGGTTAATCCCAAAGGCGATCATGCCCGTGGATCTGTTTGGACTGCCCTGCGACTATGATGAAATCAACCGCATCGCCAAAGAAAACGGCCTTGTTGTCATTGAAGATGCTGCCCAGTCCTTTGGGGCTGAGTATAAGGGCCGCATGGCAGGCGGGCTTGGAGACGTTGGGTGTACTTCGTTTTTTCCGGCCAAGCCCCTGGGGTGCTATGGGGATGGCGGAGCTATTTTCACAGATTCAGATGAAATTGCTGAAAAGCTTATTTCCATACGCGTTCATGGCAAGGGGACGGACAAGTATGACAATGTAAGGCTTGGCATCAACGGCCGCATGGATACGATCCAGGCCGCCATCCTCCTTGCCAAGATGGATATTTTTCCCCAGGAGATTCAAGAGAGACGAAAGGTCGCATCAATATACACGAAGCTGATCTCTTCTCTAAAGGAGAGGGAAGAGGTGGTTGTTCCCCAGACGCCTGCAATGTACGAGAGCGCCTGGGCTCAGTATTCTTTACTTGCAGAAAATGAAGAAAAACGCACATTGATTCAGGAGACCTGTAAGCAGAACAGCATCCCCACGGCAGTCTATTACCCTACCCCCCTGCATCTGCAGACAGCCTATAAAGGCCTGGGCTGCAAAAAAGGGGATTTCCCAATTTCAGAAGATTATTCCAAAAGGATATTCAGCATCCCCATGCACCCCTACCTAACCTACCACGATCAACAAAAAATAATAAAGCATGGTCTGACCCCGGCTGAGTAACTGGGAAACTGAAACTGGGGAAACTGGGGTCTGGAAACTGGGGTCTGACCCCGGACTGGGGAAACTGGGGTCTGACCCCGGCAAGCTCTTGTTTTTATTTAATATCACTTCAATTTTATACGCCAAAATGGGCTTAGAGTGTACTTTTTGATGCCAAGAAGAGGGGTTTAACTGGATAATCGAGTTTGAGTATAAAAAAAAGGACCCGGGGGTATTCCCTCGGGTCCTTTGATTTTATTTTGGAGGCGGCTTCCAGATTTGAACTGGAGAATAACGGCTTTGCAGGCCGTCGCCTTACCACTTGGCCAAGCCGCCTTTTTGTGGAGCGGGAAACGGGATTTGAACCCGCGACTTCGACCTTGGCAAGGTCGCACTCTACCACTGAGTTATTCCCGCCGAACGCTGAATTAAGATGAATAATGCAACGTCACAACAAGAGGGTTTATACCCCTATATCCAGGGCTTGTCAACCCATAAATCTAAAAGGATATCAGTTTCCTGAACCGGACAAAATAATCCGCCCCGGACCAGAGGGTAAACACCAGCGCCCCATACAGGAGAACCATGCCAATGGCGTGGAAATCAATCCCGAGATAGGGGTAATGGATCAGAAGCGGGATGATGCAGGCGATCTGAAAGCCTGTCTTGTACTTGCCAAGCCAGGAAGCTGCCACATCCTCTCCCTTTTCCATGATGACGCACCTGAGCCCTGTGACGGCAAGTTCCCTGCCGATGACCGCACAAACGATCCAGGCAGGAATGTAACCAAGGGAGGTGAGCATAATAAATGCCGACGAGACCAGAAACTTGTCGGCCAGGGGATCAAGGATCTTCCCAAGGGTTGAAACCAGGCCCAGTTTTCTTGCCAGATAGCCGTCCAGGTAATCGGTGATGGCTGCAAGGGAAAAGACAAGGGCCGCAAAAAATGCCGTCAATTTACCCGGATACATCAAAAGCACCACAAGGATGGGAGTGGCGGCAATCCGTATCAGGGTCAGAAAATTGGGGTTGAGAATAATTTTTAAAAGCTTTTGCCGCCAGGGTTTTGTGATGACTAATGAGCTGTCTTTCAATCGCCCCAGGAGGATGAAGAGCTTGCTTATAGTTTGCCCCATGGTGTTCTTGAATCTTTTCAACCTGGTATTCATGCTCTTTATTTACCTTCTTTTTTCTTCCAGTCCGCAAGAAAAGATTCAATCCCCTTATCTGTCAGGGGGTGGGACGCAAGGGCGCTCAGCACCTTGTAGGGGATGGTGGCGATGTCGGCACCGATCAGGGCGGAGGTCAGGACATGGAGGGGATTTCTAACGCTTGCCACGATGATCTGGGTGTCAAACATGTAGTTTGAATAAATTTCGGCAATCTCCTCGATCAGGTTCATGCCGTCAATGGCAAGATCGTCTATTCTTCCCACAAAGGGGCTTGCATAGGTGGCGCCGGCCTTGGCCGCCATCAATGCCTGGTTTGCAGAAAAGATAAGGGTTACGTTGGTCTTTATTCCCTCGTCGGTCAGGGTGCGAACGGCCTTGAGCCCGTCAACGGTCATGGGAATTTTAACCACAATATTACCGGCGATCTTTGCAAGTTCCCTTGCCTCCTTCACCATGCCGTCATAATCAAGGCTGATCACCTCGGCGCTGACCGGTCCCTCGACAATCGAGCAGATCTCCCGGATGATATCGGTGAACTCCCCCGCTTCCCTTGCTATGAGCGACGGATTGGTCGTGACCCCGTCAACCATGCCCATGGCATTTGCGTCCTTGATCTCGTCAATGTTGGCCGTATCTATAAAGAACTTCATCCTGCGTCTCCTTTGGTATAAACCTCGACCTCCTGGCCGGGGTCATTTTTTATTTGCTGTAAAAGCTGTTCCATGGTTTTACCCAATGTCGGGTGTACAACGTCAGAAGCTATATCACACAGGGACTTCAATACAAAGCATCTTTTCTGCATCCTCAGGTGGGGGATAACCAGATTGTCGGTATTGATAACCTCTTCCCCATATAGAACGATATCAAGGTCAATGATCCTTGGCCCGAACCGCACCTCTTTTTCCCCCTGACCCATAAGCCTCTCAATCTTCTTTAATTCGCCCATGAGTGTAAAGGGGTCAAGGCCGGTTTCTATCTTCAAGGCTCCATTGACGAACCATGCCTGGTCGAGGAAATCAACAGGCTCAGTTCTATAAAAACTGGAAACCGCAAGGACCCGGGTCTGGTCAAGCCCGTGGACCATTTCCTTTGCCCTGATACAGTTGTCGTATTTTCCCCCCAGATTCGAACCAATGGAGAGATATGCAATGGTCATCAGGTTCACTTTTTGGGTGCCACGTGAACGGTATTTGAAGAATCGCTCAAGACCCCGGCATCGGTATAGGCCCTGATTCTAAAATAGTGCCTCAATCCTGGTTGTATTTCAACGGTGAACTCAAAGGTTCTGGCATCGACCCTGGCAAGGGGGATAAACCGCAGGGGACAACCCTCGCAATCGCCCTCCAGGGTTGCAAGGTCTATCTCAAATCCGGCAGCTTCAGGCGCTCCTGTCTTTTTCCCATGGAGCCAGGTAAGGGTTGCCATGGTTCCATGAACGGCCAGTGCCAGATTGGAGGGGGCGGCAATGGTAGCCTTAATCGGCGGAAGGGGGGGCGCTTTTTTGCCGCACCCCAATCCGGTTACACCAAGGAGCAGGATTGCAAGACAAAAAACTCGGACAAAGATCGTTGACGATGGGCTCATCACTCTCTTTCCTCCGGCGTGGCTGTTCCCTCTGACGCCGATGCTCCAGCCTTGCCCACTTTTCCAGGTGCTTTTGCCGTCTTTTCATCAAGGTCCCGGGTTGCCCGCTCAATGGCCCTTTGCACATTGTCGTAGGATGTGCCACCATGGGTCGCCCTTCTTGAAATCATGTGCTCGATGGAGAGGAACTCAAAGATATCGGGCTCGATAACCTCGGAAAAGGTTTTAAACTCATCCACCGTTAGGTTATCGAGTTCCTTCCCATTCTCAAGGGCAAAGGCCACGGCCCGTCCAGATATGGAATGGGCCTGCCTGAAGGGAATTCCCTTCAATACGAGGTAGTCGGCAAGATCAGTGGCGTTTAGAAAACCCTTTTTTGCCGCCCCAAGCATAACACCCCTGTTCACCTTAATATTGGGCAGCATCCTGGCGTAGACCTCAAGGCATGCCTTGAGGGTGTTGACCGTGTCAAACAGGGGCTCCTTGTCCTCCTGCATGTCCCTGTTGTAGGCAAGGGGAAGGGATTTCATCAGGGTGATGATGGCCATGAGGTTGCCAACCACCCTGGCGCTCTTGCCCCTTACAAGCTCTGCCACATCCGGATTTTTCTTCTGGGGCATGATGCTCGACCCGGTTGTAAAGGCGTCTGAGATGGTGATAAACGAAAACTCGGACGAGGACCAGAGAACAAGCTCCTCGGACAACCTTGACAGATGGATCATGGCAATGGACGCTGCCGCAATGAACTCCATGGCAAAGTCACGATCCGACACCGAGTCCATGCTGTTGTCGGATACCTTTGAGAAGCCGAGGAGCTTCCTCGTATATTCACGATCCAGGGGAAAGGTGGTGCCTGCAAGGGCTGCGGCTCCGAGGGGCATCACATCCGTCCGTTTGAGACAATCAGCCATGCGCTCATGATCACGCTTGAACATCTCGTAATAGGCCATTAAATGGTGGGCAAAGAGCACCGGCTGGGCCCGCTGCAAATGGGTGTAACCCGGCATGACAACATCCCTGTGCTCTGCCGCCATTTCCACGAGTACCCCTTGAAGCGCCAGGATACGATGGCTGATCTCCTTGATTTCCGCCTTTAGATACATGCGGATGTCCAGGGCCACCTGGTCGTTGCGGCTCCTTCCCGTGTGGAGTTTTCTTGCAACAGAACCTGCCTCGTCGCCCAGGGCGTTCTCCACATGCATGTGAATATCTTCCAGGGTGTCGGAAAACTCAAGCTCGTCCCTGGCAATCTTTTTCTTTACCCGGTCAAGTCCGGCAGCAAGGGCTGCTGCCTCATCCGGGGTGATGATCCCCACATGGGCAAGCATTGTCAAGTGGGCAATGCTCCCCTCTATGTCATAGGTATAGAGTTCCCGGTCAACGTCAATGGACGAGGTGAAACGTTCGACCATGGCGTCGGTATCCTGGGTGAACCTGCCGTCCCACGGTTTTTTTCCCATGTTACACCTTTTTCCCGTGCTGCTGGATTTTTTCCCTGGCAAGCTTTCGGATTCTGAGACGAAGGGCGTTGAGCCGGATAAACCCCTCAGCATCCTTCTGGGCGTAAACATCGTCATCCTCAAAGGTTGCAAAGGATTCGTCGTACAGGCTGCAGTCCGAACGCCGCCCCAGAACGTAGCAGTTCCCCTTGTATAGCTTGAGCCTTACCGTTCCTGAGACGCTGACCTGGGTGTCGTCCACCATCCTCTGAAGAAGCTCCATCTCGGGGGAAAACCAGAACCCGTTGTAAACAAGTTCGGCATACTTTGGAATGAGGGAATCACGAAGGTGGGCCACCTCACGGTCCAGGGTGATGGACTCCATGTTCATATGGGCCATCCTCAGTATGGTGCCGCCAGGAGTCTCATATACGCCCCTTGATTTCATGCCCACGAATCGGTTTTCCACAAGGTCGATGCGGCCGATTCCGTTTCTGCCGCCAAGGGTGTTAAGCTCCTTGAAGAGAGTCGCAGGCGACATGGCCCGGCCGTTGACGGCCACAGGATCTCCGTTCTTGAAGTCGATCTCGATGATTTCTGGTCTATCAGGGGCATCCTCAGGTCGAACCGACATTGTGTACATATCGTCCGTGGCCCCAGCCCAGGGGTCTTCCAGCACACCGCCCTCGTAGCTTATGTGGAGCATGTTCCGGTCCGTGCTGTAGGGTTTCTTCGGAGTCTGGGGCACCGGAATTCCGTGTTCTTCTGCAAACTGCATCAGCCGGGTCCTGGAGGTGAGATCCCACTCCCGCCAGGGGGCGATGATCTTGATGCCGGGATTCATGGCAAAATAGCTAAGCTCGAACCGCACCTGGTCGTTGCCCTTGCCCGTGGCACCGTGGCTCACGGCATCGGCCCCTTCTGCTGCGGCAATCTCGATCTGGCGCTTTGCGATCAAGGGCCTTGCAATGGATGTCCCCAGGAGATACTGCCCCTCATAGATGGCGTTGGCCCTGAAGGCCGGGAACACGTAATCCCGGATGAACTCCTCCCTCAGGTCTTCCACATAGGCCTTTACAGCACCGGTCTTGAGGGCCTTTTCCTCAAGCCCGTCAAGCTCCTCCTCCTGGCCGAGATCTGCTGTAAGGGTCACCACCTCACATTCATAGGTCTCGATCAACCACTTCAGAATCACCGAGGTGTCAAGTCCACCTGAATAGGCGAGAACAACTTTTTTTATATCTGACATAAATTTTTCCTTGTTTTTTTTTATAGGAAACTCGCTTCGAAGCGCCATAGGTAGCGGAGTTTCAATATTCGTTGTGGCCGGATGCCTCTCTCGCTCCGGCCGTGCCGGTTTATATGAAACTCGCTTCGAAGCGCCATAGGTAGCGGAGTTTCAATATTCGTTGTGGCCGGATACCATCTCTCGCTCCGGCCGTGCCGGTTTTATATGAAACTCCCGCCGAGCTTGCCGCCGCAAAGGGCGACCGCAAGGGATCGCCCCTACATCTATCTACTACCTACTAACAAAGTCTGAAGAATGGCCTTATGCATATGGCGCTTGTTTTCAGCCTGGTCCCAGAACACGGCATCGGGTGCCTCAAGGATTTCCTCTGAGATCTCTTCGCCCCTGTGGGCGGGTAGGCAGTGCATCACCGTAACATCGGGTTTTGCCGTGGACAAGAGGGATCTGTTCACCTGGAAACCCTTAAAGGCGGCCGCCCGTTTTGCATGTTCCTCTTCCTGGCCCATGCTGGTCCACACGTCCGTATACACAACGTCGGCATCCTCTACCGCTTGGTTTGGATCATGGGTGAAAACGATTTTGCGCCCTCCCCTTTCAAGGGCCTTTGCCAGGATATCCTCCCTGATCTGATACCCCTCGGGGGTTGCCACCACAAGGTCAAGGTCAAGAACAGCCGCCGCATTGACCCAGGAGTTGGCAACGTTGTTTCCATCACCCACCCACACGATCTTTTTACCCTCAAATCCCCCTTTTTTCTCGATCACAGTCATGAGATCACTTAAAATCTGACAGGGATGATAAAGATCGGTAAGGGCATTTATCACAGGAATGGTAGAAGACGCTGCAAACTCTTCCACCAGGGCATGATCAAAGGTTCGCATGGCAAGTATATCTATGTACCGGGAGAGCACCCTTGCCGTGTCGCAGGCAGGTTCGTTCCTTGAGATCTGGGTATCCTGGGTGCTCATGTAAATGGGAGTTCCCCCAAGCTGGATCATGGCCGTTTCAAAGGCCACCCTTGTGCGGGTGGATTTTTTGTCAAAGATGAGTCCGAGACTCTTGCCTGCCAGATGCATGTCAGAGATGCCCTGACCGGCTCTTTTTTTAAACCCGAGGGCCAGTTCAAACAGATGTATAAAGTCTTCCCTGTCAAGATCAAGAAGCGATAACAGGTCTTTTTTCATAAAAACTCTCCAAGGATAGTTTAATCTAAAAGGTCGTCAAGGACCTTGACAACGCCATCAATTTCCTCCCGGGTGATCACAAGAGGAGGAGCAAATCTGATGACCTTACCCTGAATCGCATTGAGAATAAAGCCTTTTTTCATGGCAAGCCTCACAACCTTTCCAGCATCTGAATCAAGCTCCATGCCAACAAGCAGCCCCTTGCCCCGGACAGCCTTGATGGTCTTATGCCGCGGCATCAGACTGGTGAGCGCCTGTTTCAGAAAGGCACCCTTGGCTCTTACCTCGGCGAGGAAGCCGGGTTCAGATATGATCTTCAAGACCTCGAGGGCCGCCCGGGTTACGAGGGGAGTGCCGCCAAAGGTGGTGGCGTGGCTGCCTGCAGTAAATCCCTGTACCGTCTCTTTTGAGGCAAGCATCGCCCCGATGGGCAGCCCGTTGCCAAGGGCCTTTGCCAGGGTCATGATATCCGGGGTTACGTCAAACAGCTCATGGGCAAATAGGGTTCCGCACCGCCCCATGCCGGTCTGTACCTCGTCAAAGATGAGGAGGAGTCCCCGCTCGCTGCACAACCTGCGAACGCTCCTGATGTAGTCGGGATCGGCAGGAAGGACTCCCCCCTCCCCCTGGATGCATTCCATCATTACGGCGCAGACCGAGTCGTCGATAAGGGCCGTCAAGGCGTCGATGTCGTTAAACGGGCAGTGAACAAACCCCTCCACCAGGGGAGAGAAACCCTGCTTGATCTTGTCCTGGCCCGTGGCGGACAGGGTGGCCATTGTCCTGCCGTGGAAGGATTGATTCATGGTTATGATCTTGAAGCGTCCAGGCTCACCTTTTTCATTGAAATAGCGCCGGGCAAGCTTGATGGCGGCCTCGTTGGCCTCGGCCCCGGAATTTGCGAAAAAGACCTTGTCAGCAAAGCTTTTCTCCACAAGCATCTGGGCAAGGTCTGCCTGGGGCTCGGTGTAAAAGATGTTTGACACGTGAACAAGGGTTGCTGCCTGATCGGCAATGGCCCGGGTCACGGCGGGATGGCAGTGGCCAAGGCTAACAACGGCAATGCCCGCGAGGAAATCCGTATAAGAGTTGCCCTTATCGTCCCAGAGGGTTGCGCCCTCGCCCCTTACAAAAACGGTGGGAATTCTGGCATAGGTGTTAAACACGTAGGCGTCTGTTCGTTCGATGGTATTCATTGATTGTTCTCTATTCCTCCTGACCTTTCAAAAAGACCTGGGTGCCGATACCAGAATCTGTAAAAAACTCCAGCAGCAGGGCATGGGGTCTTGTGCCGTTGATTATATGAGCTTTTCCAACGCCGTTTTCAAGGGCCTCAAGGGCCGACTCCATTTTGGGAATCATTCCACCCTTGATCTCACCCTTTTGTATCATGGCATGAATTTTAGTCGCTGCCACCGATGATATAAGTGCACCTGAAGCATCCAGCAGCCCGTCAACGTCGGTCATCAGAACCAACCGTTCCGCCCCAAGGGCAGATGCGATCTTGGACGCCACAAGGTCGGCGTTGATGTTGTAAGTCTCACCAGACTTCCCCATCCCCACAGGAGCGATCACCGGGATAAACCCCTTTTGGGCAAGGGTGTGGATAATATCTGGATCAATGGCCGTAACCCTTCCCACCATGCCTGGATCGATGATCTCGGGGGGTTTTTCCGTGTTGGATGAATCCACGATGGTCATCTTTTCCGCGGTGATCAACCCCCCATCCTTGCCGGTGAGTCCCACGGCCCTTCCGCCTTGGGCGTTGATCCCGGCCACGATCTCCTTGTTTACCTTGCCGCCGAGGACCATCTCCACCACGTCCATGGTTTTATCGTCCGTGTAGCGCATGCCCCGGACAAAGGTCGAGGTTATGCCCATCTTATCCAGCACCAGGTTGATCTGGGGACCGCCACCGTGGACCACCACGGGGTTTATCCCGATATATTTCAACAGGGTGATGTCCCTTGCAAAATTGCGCTTCAGCTCCTGATCCACCATGGCGTGGCCGCCGTACTTGACCACGATGGTCTTGCCGGAAAATCGGCGGATGTAGGGAAGGGCCTCTACCAGGATGTCGGCCACATTCATGTCCATATTAACATTCATCACAAAATATACCTCGACAGATCCTCGTCTTTTACAATCTCCATGAGCTGCTTGTCCACAAATTCTGCATCCACAACGATCTTTTTCTCGTCCACATCAGGGGCGTGAAACAGAATGTCCTCCAGGAGCTTCTCCATGACTGTGTGAAGGCGTCTTGCACCGATGTTTTCCGTTCTTTCATTCACGTCAACGGCAATGGATGCGATTCTATCAATGGCTTCTTCTGTAAACTCGACCTCGACACCTTCTGTTCTCAGGAGAGCTATATACTGGAGAATGAGGGCGTTCCTAGGTTCGGTGAGTATCCTTGAGAACTCCTCCTTGCCAAGGCTTGTGAGCTCAACCCGTATGGGGAAACGGCCCTGGAGCTCTGGAATGAGATCCGACGGTTTTACAGTGTGAAAGGCGCCGGAGGCTATGAACAGGATATGGTCGGTCTTAACCGTGCCGTACTTGGTGGGCACCGAACTTCCCTCGACTATGGGCAATAGATCCCTCTGCACCCCCTCCCTGGACACCTCTGGGCCGTGGGAGCTGCCCTTGGCGGCAATCTTGTCGATCTCGTCAAGGAATATTATGCCTGACTGCTCCACCATCTCAACGGCCTCGGAGGTCACCTTTTCCATATCGACCAGATGGGCAGCCTCCTCCTGGGCCAGGATCTTCATGGCCTCGGTCACCTTGACCTTGCGCCGTTTGGTGTTCTTGGGCAGGAGATTACCGAGCATGTCCTTCATGTTGATGCCCATCTCCTCCATGCCCGTATTGGAAAAGATCTCGATCATGGGCGAAGATTTGCCGGTGACATCGATGTCCACAAATCTCGAATCGAGCTTGCCGTTCCTCAGCATCTTTCTCAATTTTTCCCGTGTGGAGCCCCTGGAGGTTTCGGAAGAGACAATCTCAAGATGTGGTTCCGACCCGTTTCCAGCATGTTTCCCGGGCGTCCCGGATTCGGGCAGCAGAAGATCGAGGATTCTCTCCTCGGCCATGGCCGCAGCCTTTTCCTGTACCGCCTCCTGGTGGCGGCCCTTGAGGGTGTTGACCGTCAATTCCAGAAGGTCCCGGATCATGGATTCCACATCCCTTCCCACGTAGCCAACCTCGGTGAACTTGGATGCCTCCACCTTGAAAAATGGAGAATCTGTCAACCGGGCAAGCCTCCTTGCAATCTCAGTCTTCCCAACACCTGTGGGGCCTATGAGGATGATGTTCTTGGGAGCTATCTCATCCCTTAAATCCTCTGGAACCTGGCGGCGGCGCCATCGGTTTCTAAGGGCAATAGCTACTGACTTTTTGGCATTTTTCTGACCGATGATGTACCGGTCAAGCTCCCTGACAATCTCCATGGGCTTAAGATCACTCATTATTTATCTCTTCGATGGTTATATGGTTGTTGGTGTAGATGCAAAGGGCAGCCGCGATCTTCATGGCCTCTGTCACTATGGTCAAAGGGTCAAGATCCGTGTGTGCCACCAGGGCCTGGGCCGCAGCCTGGGCCGCCGTGCTGCCCGAACCTATGCTGATAACTCCGTCGTCTGGCTCGATCACGTCCCCGTTACCGGACAGAAGATAGGTAAACTTCTCGTCGGCTGCTATCATCATGGCCTCGAGGCGTCTAAGGTATTTGTCCGTGCGCCACTCCCTGGCAAGCTCCACGGCGCTCCTTGTGAGGTTGCCGTTGTACTGCTCAAGCTTTTGCTCCAGTTTCTCAGAGAGGGTGAGGGCGTCTGCCGTGGCACCTGCAAAGCCTGTGATGATTTTGTCGTTGTAGATCCTTCTCACCTTTTTTGCCTTGTGCTTTGTAACTATGGCGCCAAGGGTCACCTGGCCGTCACCGGCCACAACCACCCGGCCTTTGTGGCGCAGGGCCAATATTGTCGTGCCGTGAAATGTATCTTTCATTATAATCACCTTTTAGTATTAATTAGGAACCTTACGCCGAGCCGGCCACCATGTAGGGGCTCCCCTTGCGGGTGCCCTTGCGGATAACTCGACCCAGTTATCGTGAAAAACAGCCACAAAGGGCGACCGCAAGGGATCGCCCCTACATTGGCCTCAGTCCATTTTATCGAGTTTCATGTTTCGCTGCACCCGCCCTACTACCCACCGCCTACTGCCTACCACCTACTGCCTACTATTTTAACTCCTGGGATGGGCCCGGTCATACACCTCCATTAGTCGGGCATAGGTCACATGGGTGTAGATCTGGGTGGTCGAGAGGCTCACATGGCCAAGAATCTCCTGGATGCCCCTGAGATCAGCCCCGGCATCGAGCATGTGGGTCGCAAAGCTGTGACGAAGGGTATGGGGGGAGACGGGCACCCCAAGCCCGCAGCTCTTGACAAGCCCGGCAAGCACCCGTCGAATGGAACTGTCGGACAATCTCTGGTTGTCCCGGTTTAGAAAAAGAGCCCCATGTTCAGCAACAACCCGGGTTCGATAGTCATCCACGGCCTTGAGAGCCCGGTCGCCCACAGGAACAAGACGTTCCCGGTTTCCCTTGCCGCAAACCCTCACCAGACAGGTATTAAAATCAACGTCACCAACATCGAGACCTGCAAGCTCCGACACCCGCATCCCTGTGGAATAAAAGAGTTCAAACACGGCCCTGTTTCTCTTTTGAACAACTGTTTTGGTCTTAATGGAATCAAGCAGAAGAAACAGGTCGTCCACCGTTAAAAAATGGGGAATGGGCCTGGATAATTTTGGAGCCGTGACTGCCTGGGCCGGATTTATCTTGATTTCCCCGACCACCATTAAAAAGTTAAAAAAGGTCTTGAGGGCCGAAAGCCGCCTTGATGCGGTTCTTTTGGCAACCTTTTTCCTTGCAAGGTCCATCATGAAACCTCGGACAGGGTTGGGTTCAAGAGTTGTAATCGCTGCCAGGAGCTGCTCATCCGTGACAGTTTCGATTTTTTTATCGGGAAAACAAAAACCGACAAACGAATTAATATCAACGGTATAGGCTCTGATCGTGTGGGGGGAATACCCCTTTTCAGACGACAAGGTCTGCAAAAATTTCTCGACTATCTTCATGTCAGGCTCCGAGCCTTGCCTTGATCATTTTCATGTCCTCCCACACCGGTCTTTTAAGCGCTGCATCATGGATCAGTTTTGACGGATGATATGTGGGCATAAGGGGGACGGCATCAAACCCATGGAACCTGCCCCTGAGATGTTCAAGGGGATCTTTAACGCCGAGCAGAGCCTGTACAGCCCTTGGCCCAAGGGTGCATACAACCTTTGGCTTTACCTGTTCCACCTCCCTTCTGATGCGTTGAATCGCACCTGTTACAGGGCCTGCACAGGGAATCGTTGTGATATAAACCGTCCCCCTGTTAAGATCAATGGCTTCGAGAATCTTCAAAAGGAGCTCACCGCCTGGGCCTGCATAGGGGGAAACGCCCCTCTTGCTCTGCTCTGCAACAATAAAAAGGGCTGCCCGGGGATCGCCCTCCCCCCTTAATTGAACGACTCCCTCTGCATGTTTTACCTGCTTTGGCTGTTTTGCCTGCCCTGCCTGGAGTCGGGGTTCTGCCTCTTTGGCAGAAAAATTCCAGGATCTGATAATCTCCAGGGATTCTTTTGAAAGGCCAAGGTCACAGGGGGTGATCGATTCTCTAAACCTGAGATGGGCCTTGGTTTGTTCAATCAATCCGACAAATTCGGCCTTGATGGAGTAATTTTGTTTACAGGATTCCAGATCACCAGGCTCTGAAATACCAGGCTCTGAACCGGATCGTATCATTGGTTCAGGACCGTGTTGTCAGGCAGCCTTGCCCGGATCTCGTCAAGGATGAGGTTTGCAACCCGGCTCTTTTCCATGGAGGGGATTTCTTCCCTGGTTCCATCCCGGAAGAAGAGCTTGACCTTGTTGAAATCACTGCCAAACCCGGAACCTTCCACGCCCACAATATTGGCGGCGATCATGTCAAGATTTTTCTTCTCCATCTTTGCAAGGGCGTTTTGTGCCAGATCATCGGTTTCAGCGGCAAACCCAACGACAAACTGATGTTTTTTCCTCTGACCCGCAAGCCTCAGGATGTCGGGATTTTCCACCAGGGTCAGATTAAGATGACCCTGGGGTTGCGCCTGGTTGTGCCGGGAGTCCTGGGACGGGTTGCCGTGAGGATCGTCAGTCAAATTACGATCCTGATCCTTTTTCTTGATCTTGTGGGATTGGGGGTCAAGCGGGCGGTAATCGGCGACAGCGGCAACCTTCACAAGCACGTCGCACCCGTCAAAACGGTCAAGCACGGCATCTGCCATATCCCTTGCAGACTCGACATTTACGGTTTCAACACCAAAGGGCGGCAAAAGAGCAACAGGGCCCGACACCAGGGTGACCAAAGCTCCCCTTTTTTCTGCCCCAGCAGCAATGGCATACCCCATCTTGCCCGTCGAGTGGTTGCTGATATAGCGCACAGGATCGATGGCCTCCCTTGTGGGACCCGCCGATATCAAAAACTTTTTCCCTTTAAGGTCCTTTCTGGTCAGAGCTGAAACTCCTCGATCAAAGATCAGGGCAGGTTCGGGAAGCCGCCCAGCCCCGGTGGTCTTGCAGGCAAGTTCCCCGGTTCCAGGCTCGACGATCAAGACGCCGTCCCCCTCCAGTATGTCCAGATTCCTCTGGACGGCAAGGTTCTCGTACATCTGGGTATTCATGGATGGGCAAACCACCACCGGGGCTGTCACCGCCATGACCATTGTGGTAAGGGCGTCGTCTGCAATGCCGTTGGCCATTTTTCCGACAAAGTTTGCCGTGGCAGGCGCAACCACCATCAAATCCGCAGCCGCTGCCCATTCAATGTGGCGTACCGATGATTCATTGGTATTAAAAAGCCCCGTGCATACCTCATTTTCAGACAATACCCTGAAGGTGGTTTCACCCACAAACTCAAGGGCCGCCCGGGTCATTACCACCCGAACATCTGCACCGGCTTTTTTGAACAGCCGCAGCAGCTCCACGGCCTTGTAGGCAGCAATTCCGCCGCACACCCCCAGGATAACGTTCTTTCCTTTAAGGGTCATGACCTGCATCAGTTAAAAAGATCCGATTCTGGAACCGGCTCAACCTTTCCAAGGGTCGGAGCCACACCTACTTCAACATAGGTGTTGAAATCCTTTTCCCGGATGGTGATAACGGCCCAGCGGGATTCCTTCTGGAAAATCATGATCGTGGAAGCGGGACTCTTGATATTTGAAATCATGTTCCAGTTGTCCTTGATCATGTTGTTGGAAAAAAAATTAAACAACGATCGGGATTCGATCCTGCCCTTCAGGGCAATGATGCCTGAGGTGTAGCCGGGAGTGCTGACCACAACGGTGGACCCGTCCATCACCTTTAACTCTTTGGGGATGAGAATATCCTTGAAATCATAGTACACGGCCGTTGTCTCACGTGTCTGGGGCTGTGTATCCGGGCTGGAACTTTTATTCCCACCCATGTTCATGCTTGAACATCCTGTAGCGGCAACCAACAACACCAGGGCGAAAAAAACAGCGGTAAAGCCTTTAACAACATTTGTATGACTCATGGGACCTCCTTAATTCAACTTCAAATTTAGTGTAACCGGGCAAACAAAACCAACCAAAATATCACATCACTTCTAAAACTATTTGTATCAAAAGTCAAATGGCCGGTGTAAACGCAAAGCAATTCTAATTATGGAATGTCAGCATTGGGGACACTGACTGCTGCCTATGGGAGAGAGTCAAAATGAGAACTGCTGTGCAAATCCGAAGTTTTTAAGATTGAAAGATAAAGATCTATTGGGAAAAGCCTGTGCAAATGCTGTGGCATGGGGGAAAAGTAGGTTGCTTGATGATTAAGATCATAGAAATTAATCATCTAAATGTAATTTGAGCCCATGAGAAGAAGGATTTGAGGTAACCGCGGCAAATCAGGCAGATTGTCATTACCTATGGAGTTAAGGCACATGCATTTTTACCTGTTTACATATTTATTTTAAAGCAGCGCCAGCCCCCGTAATATTTCAGCAAATTCAGGGTTCTTTCCTGCATATTCTCTCAATGGCTGAAGCTGCCTTCTTAAGAGTGAACCATCCTAATGATCCAAAACCAGATCATTCAGAATTTTACGCTCAAGCCGATTGACCTGTTCAATCATCGGCTTCACCATGGTACGACGATCCCAGGCGATATAGGCGAAAAGTGCCACAATCAACGTGATGAGAGATCCGAAAAGAACAAGCATCGTACTATTTGAATCATCCTGTCTTTTATTTAAATCATCCAGTCTTTTATTAAGCCCCTCCTGACCCAACCTCATTTCACTCCTTAGAGCTTTCTGACCTCCCTCCAGAAGAGCAAATTTTTCGATGATTTCACGATCCGATATCCGGGGCGCTATCTCCACAGCCCATAATGACCCAGGTAAAAACAGATGGAGAGATATCAATACAGCCATCATAAAATTCATTAGGCTTGATTTCATGTTACCCCCGTTTATCCTTCAACCAGATAACGACCGGTTTCCTTTCCCACACACACATCGCTATAAAATATATTATAACCAACAGGGCATTGATTCGCAACCACAAGGCAGTTCCTGAAGCTTTATTTTTTTGTTTACCTTGGCTCTATCCATGACTCCAAACCACTCCGCACACTGCCTGTCTTGGCTTTTGTTTGAACAATTGTTCCGGTGGACAATTGGGTAAAGACTGATAGTTCCTTGTCCCCGGTTTCAGAACCCGTATGCAGGGATGGAGTTGTCGCAAAGCCATGACCAAGCTCGATAAAGGGAATAGCATACTCAACACCCGATGGGTCAATACCATTACCAAATGTCGATAAACTTGACCTTGCTGTTCCTGTCTTATAATACAGACCATACAGCCGGCTGAAGCCTTCACCTGTACAGGGATCTATTCCTGGCTGGTAAGCCGGGGTAAACAAAACACCACCTGACAGGGCTGATGAGTTGAGCACCCTTGTAGAAGGGGCTGTGCCTTTAGTACCATTAATCGGCGGCAAATCCAGATACCAGCCTTTATAGTTTAACTCGATATTCTCCTCAAGATCGTTAATTGTAGTACTCGTACCCACAGCTATTGCCAAATCACCATAAGATTTAACCTGGGCGGCGCTGACATCTATTAAATCCGTTTTGGAAATCTCGATTCCAGCCTCTTTTACCCCATAGATAGATTGAGTGACAGTGCTGTTTTGATCTGAGCTGACAAAGAAACGGCCCGTTCCAAAAAATATCCATTTGTTTCCGCTTTCATCCATCCCTGGTGTCACGCCTGACAATACTGGCTGTGAGGTGTTGATGAAGGTCGCTGGTGAATTCCAACTATTCCAGTCTTGCTCTTCATTTATGGCAAAACGCATCAATCTGCCATGGGTTGCCTCGCTATTGCCCATAACTCCGAAATAAACACTGTCTGCTTTATAATTAAGATCCCAATCAACAGAGGTCGAATCACCGACAAAACTATTGGCAATACCGGTATCACAAGACAGAACTCTCATACTTCCGCCAGTACCAACAGATATTGGTGTGCCCCCCCCAATAGCGGAGGAACTGCTGCTGGATCCTGGGTTAGAGATTTCATCCAGATCAAATGCATAAAACATTGCATTCTGATCGCTGTCTCCTTTCGCCAGATTTGTCGGTCCTGAACCAAATGACAAAAACCATTTGTTAATCATACTTTTATCGTTCACTGTAAAAGCTGCTGGATACGAAGTACTGAAACTGCCGTCTGGAACCTGGATTTCAGCAAGAAGTTTTGGCGGTTTCTCCGGATTTGTTATATCCATGATAATATATGCTGAGCGTAATTCCCTATCAGTACCCACTCCCAAGCCATCGGCTGCAGTATCTATGGTCATGGCACCACCTCCGAATCTCATTCCCACAACAAGAACGGTACCCCATCCAAAAGGATGGTCAGGATCAGTAGGATCAAATATTTTTGCATCAAAAACCTTTGGTTTTCCATCTACATAGTAGACATGGGTATAGTTGCTATCTTTAAGCCACTTGAGATGCGGCAAAAGATTCATAGGCGTATAGGCCCAGATTTCAGCCCCCAGCGGGTGCTCGGTAACAGAACCACCATCATATTTCTTTCCAGAGACACGAAAAGAGTGGGTAGCAGAATCGTAGAAACCACCATTAAAAGCATGCAGCATTCCGCCATTACTTCCGACATATACCACCTGCCGTCTCTTGGAATATTGGTTCTTGAAGGCTGTGTAAGAAGTGTCCTTGTAAAGAAGATCAAACCTCTCCTGGGGGGCCCCCACAACTGTAGGGGTTGAATTTACAATATCTCCCAGACGGATTACCTCAGGAATTCCATCCCCGTCATAATCCAGGGTCCGGCTCCGGTGGCCGGCAATTTCCTTGCCTCGAATATAATCTGTCAGATCTTTAGCCTCTGCCTCAGTTGCTACATTAAAAAACCCAAAATTAGCAGGGGTAATGGAAGTCCTGTCAAAATCAATGAATTCTCCTGCATCCACAACATTGTTGCCATTAGCATCAATCCAGGTCTTGATAAATCGGCCGCCGTTAAGAGAGTCGTCCGCCTTATTCGCAAACGATCTCTGGACATCTGCATCTGCAATGCTGAAGCTTAATCTTTCTCTAGCATTCCACAGCGTTTTTACGTCTTCCAGTTCTATGGTCGTCCATTCAAAATGCCCAACCATAATAGTATCACCGATGTTTACCCAGGATATCAGTGGTGACACAGTAAAGGTATTTGACGCTCCCACCGGAGAAATGCTTGAAGAGGTGATACTTCTGACAGACATATTGTTGGTCAAATTATACACATCCCAGGAACTGAAAGGACCTCCAGCTCCATTTGTTTCTTTCACTGTAAAGGTAACAGCGCCTGTCTCTGCATTATAGGCTGTAACCTTCCCTGTCATGGAAATAGGAGTAAAAACATCATCTCGAGTACTCGAATAGCGGCGTACCCGGGTTTTATTTGCCGAATCATCATAATGCATCTGAATCACGGGATCGGCCCAATATCCTCCAAGGACTGCATCACCATCATCTTCACGAAGATAACCAGCAGAGTCGAGCCAGAGTGACTGAACCGTACCGATCCAGGAAACTTTTCTATTCGCGGCATCTTGACGAACAGGTTCATAGTAGGCCTGATAGAGCGCACCAACACCATTGACATTATTGGACACCACTGCTGCTGCAGTGCCGGATGAGGCACGCTGGACAATCGTAAGAAAGACCCGATTCAAAGAATTCTCAAGTTGATTAGGATTGGTAGCATAAAAATAATTATCGGGAATCCCGTCCGGAACATTGCTGCCGTCATAGTTAGTTACCTCATCCCATTCAGACTGTAGGTCAGGTAATTTATTATTATTACTGTCAACAAATCCCCCCCATTTGGCGGCATACAGGAGCGGATCCTCTAATACGCCTGCGGAAGAACCCGTGACAGCATATGTAGCCGAAGTTGGACCATCACCAACATTGCAGTTCGTACAACCAATGACACCCGTAGTATCTGTGTAATCAAAATTATAAATTCCAGAGTGGAAGTGCGCCCCATCTTTATCAGTACCACTGATGATATAACCAAATCCCTGTCCTTTTGAACTAGAGCAAGCAATTGCGTGGGTGGTAATGGTAATGTTGTCTCCGTTTACAAAATATTCGATAGTCCCCCACATATCCTGATCATAATCCCCACCCATCTCACTGTCTTCCCAGTTCACATAAAACTTTCCGTATGTTGATGTTTGTTCGATAATTTTGAAATCCACCAGAGTGCCTCCTCCAAAGGGGCCAGTACCTGCCGATGACCTGTCCAGACGATATGCCGGCAGGACAGTGACTTTCTTATCCCCTATTGTAATTTCTATCTTTGGCACATTAGTGGCTAGGGCGATACCATAGGTGGTGACCATAAGATCCCTAGAGTTAGCACGCGATGGAGGTATAATAAGATCCGAACGAATGCGGTTGGTATTGGCATAATGGGCAACCCCGGCCATCAAATAAGTTCCCTTCTGAGTCGGAGCCTCTGGGCATAATCCGGAAAACGAACCAAAACCGGACCCGATATCTTTGGAATTGCAAAGATCATTGGACATAACGCCATTGCTGCCGATAAACCAGGATGACGCATCAATCCCTTCATGGGTCCCAACTATATCGGTCAACTCCGACGCTGTGGACGAGGAACCTAAATCAGATACCCCTCCCATCTGGTCACCGTCATAACTCGACACACTGGCATTAAAATTCAGGACATTTAATGGCGCACAATAATTGCTGGGATCCAGGGGATCCGACCAGCTTGCCACCGTCAACCCCAAAGCTGTATCCTTGGTTCCGCTGCCGAAAGCAGGATTGGGTGATTTCCCGGCAAGGTAGCGCAATGATTCAAGATAAATTTCAGACATGGGATTACCCCAGGAACTGCAATTTCCTTGAGTGGCCGGAGAGCCCTGGGAGTTGGAACCGCCTGACAGGACCAGCCCGATTTGCTGATAGTTACATTCGTCACGTCCGATGTACGTGCCATCGTTATAATCATAGCCATAGAGCCTTAACCTATTCAAATTATCCACAATGCCATTGGCACCCGAAATAAAAGTACCATCTGCAGTGTTAACTTCATCGGTAAAAGTCCCGACATTTTTCCTCAATACGCCTCCGGAAATATTCTTGTCAAAAGTACCCGTGAACAAACCGAAGTGAATCTGATCAGTCTCGCCATAAACCTGCAGGAGCCCTATGGGTTTATAACTGCTGCCGTATTTCTTGTATTTTTCTTGACCAAACCATGCCGAATTTGCGACTTCAACCCGGGCGTAATATTCACCCTTTGCAGAACCCGTACCAAGTCCGTGCGTGGTTTGAGAAGGATTTTCAGCGCTAGCATTAATCCCTGACAAATAAGCTCTATTGCCGTTGCTTTTAAAACCACCCTCAAATCCTGATTGCAGATTAGATTTTTGACTAAACCAATAACCTTGCCAGCGTTCATTGGCTGTCCACAAAGCAAAATTTCCCCTGACTACCTTAATAATCGGCGGGTTTGTATTGGTATCTGAATATCGATTTGTTCCGCTGGTTGTCCCTTTGGTAAGATTGCAGATCGTAATTCCGGTCTGACTTAAATTTTTCAATGTCCAGGTCGTATGGGATCCTGCCCCCGCCCAGCTATCTGCAGGTATCCGAATAGTAATAGTTCCAGCATCGATATTGATACTATCCACTCCACCTATCATCCATTGATTGGCCTCATTACCGGTAACAAAAACCTTAATCTGGTCGCCATAGCTTGCGGACAAACCAGTGGTAAAGGTTCTGTCCTGAGTCTCTTTCACGTGATTGGGAATTTTGATGGAAGTCACGCTGGTGCTACTAGGCGGCGATATGTTTATTCCTGTAAACGGAGTCAATTGATCAATGTCGCTGCCGTTATAAAACTTGGCAAATGCATGGGCTTCCGTGGGCAGATAGTGGCGTTCCAGTACGGTCAATGTGTCGGTGTCGGTGGAACGCATGCCGCCATATAGGATTTTTCGAACAACATCCATCCGCGTCATGGTTGCCCAGTTCAAAAAGTTCCCACTCCATTGTCCGGATCCTTTAGCGCAATAATGATTATTGGGACCTGTTGCCAGCGCAACGGGCACAAACCGGTTGTCCGTGGTGCTGTAACTATAGCATTTCTTAGTATCAAAATATCCGTAATAATCAATATTGTCTTTGTAGGTCGTTTCCGGGATTCCATCATTATCGAGGTCGGAATAATCGTTATAAGCCTTGTAGGAGAGCTGATGATCACGGGAAATATTCATCATCACAAGCGGGGTGACGTCATTCCCCGTTAAGTTAACAGGCAAACTGGTAAAATTGGCATTTATATGCGTAGAAACCTCCGCAAAAGAACAATTCAGAAAGAGTGTAAAAGACAAGCCAGTAAATGTTAACCCCTTTAGCAACTTCAAAACTATTGTTTTCATTTTTCCTCCTTAACAGATATTAGCCTGCCCTGCCTGTCAATACCGCCCTTCAAGCTCAAGACGGATTACATGACGCCACTTTACCTTTACCACAGATTCACTTTGAGTTTTACCCATATGCTGGGAATAGATTGTATATAGAATCTGCCCGCCACCACCGGCTGTGCCTTTCCCTATCCCTTCATATCCTGCAAGCATCTGCAGGCCTGCACCAGCTGCAGTAGAAGTAACGCCATCAACAATAATATTGGTATGGGGGCTAACATTAGTCGGATCATATCCATTGGGAAAATACGCCACATCCCTGCCCCCACCTACTGCATTATCGTCAAAAACATCGGTCTCATCGCGATCGTTATCTGCATTATCCCACAAAGTATCATCAACTATCTGGATGGTATTATTAGGACTCACCGGGTCAATCAGTATGCCATTGACATCAAGGGCGGTAAACGGACCTGATATGCCCAGACTTTCCTCAACCAGCCGGATGGCAAGTTGAGTTCCCCCATCGGCCTGATAAAAGGTCTCCTTATGGATTCTGTCATTGTTGGCTATCTGGAGTTCCAGACTGGTGTTTGTGGATGCTGCCATTCCGATTACAATCAACAACACCAGGATGAGCAAAGTACCCAACAGGGCATACCCGTTCTCATTATTCATACATTTTATTACCATTCGTTCTTTTGCCATATCAAATGGGCTCCATCCTGGTAAAGTCCATGCTTATTGTTTTTAATACTCCCCTGTCACGGCGCTGCACAATCACCCTGATCGTCTTTGTCCCAAAAACAGGATAATTATCCACCACATTCCAGACCACAGTGAAAATCCCGTGATCCTTCGGCTGTCCATCTGCCGGGGGCGGATCCGGATCCGGAGTGCCGTCATCAACACCGATATTGTTTATACCCGCCATGCCGTCAGCATTATGATCTATTAAATCAGCAAAGGGTCGAGCCATGAGGGCTTCAAGTTTATCGGAACTCCAGGTGGCAGCCTCGGTAAGATTATTGGCTGCTTTATTCCCTTGAATGGAGCTATTCTGCATAACCCCCACGCTCAGAATGCCAAAGGCCAGCAGGAGGATAGCCAGAAGAACTTCGATCAGGGTAAAGCCGTTTTGCCTGGTGTTTTTTCTCATGATTATAACCCGAGATTTCTGCATTTTATGGTTGTGATCAGCAGCCAGCGACGGAATTGATCATTATAAGGGGAGCCCCAGGTGGCACCGGAGGCTGAGGTGTAAGTCCTTGTATTGGTAAACTTGGAATCAGCCTGGGCGGCACGCACAAGCAGGGAGATCCGTACACCTCTAATATCATTGAATGTAGCAGCAGCAGGGGCAGAGGTAAAGGTGCCGTCCGCCATTAAATAGTTAAATTCAACCGCCTGAAAATTTTCCGAAACTGGCTGGAAACCACTGCCGCCAACACCGGTAGCGGTTCCGGTGTTCCTGCCCAAACTAGCACTGCCTGTATCTGCCATTCCATCACCATTGGCATCGTTGGCAGTTGAAAACCCATAGGTTATAGATTCATTTGCACCGGTTGTAAGACCATCATCATTTAAATCCTGTGTAAAACCCAAACGGCCGGCCGTGGCAGTGACAATTCCAGCGCTGGCATTGCCGGATGGATCATAACCTGCCATGCGAACTTCACTTGTAATAAGCTCCATGGCCGCCCTGATGTTCTGCTGCATCTCCACCACATTGTCCTGAACAAGATAACTTCCGTGCTGGGACAAAAATGCTGTCATTACACCAGCCATGACAATGCCGCTGATGGCCATGGCAATAAGCAGCTCCACCAGGGTAAACCCGCCAGACACAATATTTCTATGATTCATCATGAAACTCAATGTTTTATCTCCATACCTTAATGGCAAAAAACTACTGCAAACGCACACCCCCGGCAATTGACATGAAAATCTTAAATTCTCTTGTCCCGTCTGTACTGCTCAAAGTGATGGTTCCCAAACCATGTTTTGGCAATCCACGGCTTGTGTATCCAGCTACATCATCAGGGCCTACAAATGTTGTTCCTACCAGGCGGGCTTCCCTGGGTACATTTACAACTTTATAAACCTCTCCAACATCACAACTGCCATTGTTATTGTTATCCACCCAAATCTGGTAAGAGCCTCCAGCATTCGGACTCCCCACGGTCTCCAAGGTGAATTCAAGCACCACATCCCGATTATGCTTCACTGCTTTAATTTTGGCTTGTTTAAAATCAATCAGCAGCTCACGCACTACACCCCGTAACTTATAGCGCGATATAGTGGACATGGTTCCAGGAACTGCGATAGCGGTTAAAATGCCAATAATCGCCACAACGATTATCAGTTCAACCAGGGTAAAACCTCTAGGTTTTGATTGATTTTTCATAAACCTTGCTCACATATCGTATGGAAGTTATTTATTAAGTTTTTCATTTACAAGATAAGATACAATCTTCCTTTTTATCAACCAAAAGAAAACATACTATTTTTTATGCTTTAGGAGTTTAAAATTCATTTTCATAATGTTTACAACAACAATATCTCAAAAAAAGCAAAATTCATGCCACAGAAACATTACGCAAACTGTTTATGAGACAAAGCCCTTTTATTAAACATTTACCAGAATAGTCCCAGAATCACATTGATTAAATTACATCAACAATAGCTAAATATCAAATTTCTGCGGTAATATCAGCGGATACCCTGCTTAATCCTTCCAAAAAACTGTAACCGGAATTAAATCAAATCTTTACGAAGAATGCATAAATTGTGGATCAAAGTTTAGCATTGGGTCGGATTAAACTTAAAACCGGAGGCTCCCATGAAAGAGAAAATCCTTCTCCAATCTTTGGAATTTCCGGAATAATGTCCGGTACCAGATCATTCAGTTCTTTTGGAGGATGATTATATAAATCGCTATATTCCTGAACAGCCTGTTGAACCTGAACTGCGTTTTCAAAAACAACAATTTCTTTTTTGTAACGCTCCTGTATCATTTCATCCTTTTCCGCTGCCAGCATGGCTTTCAACCAGATCAGGCCTGCGTATATATTACCACCCTTGGCAGATAAGAAGCTTGCCAAGTGACCAAGCCAAACCGGAGCACCTGGTATCTGGGTCGTTTTATAAAGTATTTCAGCCGCTTCCGCAGGCTCATCAAGGTAATAAAAAAGGTTAAAAGCATTAAAAAAAGGAAGTATCCAATTATCTGGTTTTTCAGCTATTCCCTTTTCAAGAACAACATTGACTTTTTTGACAGAATCAGAACCATGGGATGAAAGACTTGATTCGCACATAAAATAAGTATCAATAAAACCCGGGTGAAGAGTTGCAATGACTGAAAAGTGCTCTGCAAGATTTTCAACATAACTTTGGGGGTCCTGACCGGGTTTACGGCCCCCCAGAAACACTGTTGTTTTTATGTAGAGCATTTCGGCCCAGAGTTGAACCATATACCCTGCCGTTATTTTATGAGCCTTTGCCGGCAGGATTTGGGTAAGATAGGGTTCCATGTACTGGCTCTGCCGTTCCTGAATGGAAAATGCTGATAGATAAACTAAAAGAATTGAGATAAAAACAATAATTTTACCAATCATTGCAAATCCCTGCGATTATAGACTGCACATGCAAACCATAATGAAAGTGTTATATACCCTACCGTCAAGCCAAAATTAACGAGCAGAGTTGTCAGGTCAGGCCAAATTTGGGCTGATGACATCAATAAGTTTTTAAAATCCAAGCGGCTAAAGTCGGGAAATACAGCCGTCATTATTTGCAGCAGTCTTGCTGAAACATGGCTGCCCGTGTCAGAGACAGCCTGCTGGGAAAAAGACTCCCTGACCACCGGCATGCCTGAGCAGATGGCATAAAAAGAGATGGAGATCAAAAGTACCGGAAAACTGCCCCGGATGAGACCGGAAAACAACAGGATAACGGAAAGCATCATCAGCTCCATGGCAAAAAGGCCTGCCCATGACAAGAGGTAAAAACCGGGGGAGAGGTGGCCGAAATACTCCGGAGTTACATTGCTTTTAATCCAGACAAGGGTGAGCCACCCTAAAGAACCCAGCAATAGGTTTAAAAAAAGCATTAACAATGCCAGTCCAAAAAATATGCCCAGGACATATTCGGCCCTGGAAATCGGTCTTGCCAACAAATTATAGATGACATTGCGATCCTCATCCCAGGCAACCACCTTTACTGCATGGAAAAAGAGAAACAGAAAGCCTGAAAACCAGCTGATGGAAAAGATAAAATCACTTGAAGCCCGCCCAACGTCCCGGGAGATGAAATCAAAAAACAACAACCCTCCTGCCTGGGCTGAAATTGAAAGAAATACCAGCCCCAGAAGGGCATGACTCCGTAACCCATCCAGAACGGTGAGCCATGCAAGGGCAAAGATACGATTAATCGCTGAAACCATGGCTCTCCTTTTTTTCAATCAGATTTAAAAAAGCATCTTCAAAAGTCTCACATCCCAGCTCTTTGCATAAGGTTGAGGGCAGGCCATGAAAAAGATGGCGACCCTTGTGCAGTATAAGTACGTCATCTGCCAGACGGTCGACATCTTCCAACAAATGGGAACAGAACAATATTGTTTTTTCTTTTTCTTTTAACTCCCTGATTAATCGGATAATATCTGCACGACCCAGGGGATCAAGACCACTCATGGGTTCATCAAGGATCAACAGGTCAGGGTCATGTATCATGGCAATGGCGAAACTTGCCCTCTGCTGCATTCCCTTTGAATAGGTGCGAAGAAGGCTTTTTCTAAAGTCCCATAAATTGAGTCTCTTCAACCATTTTTCTCCGGATGCTGCAATATCTGATTTAGACATGCGGCAGGTCCTGCCAACAAATTGCAGCATGTCAAGAACGCTTAGATTTCTTGGAAAAGCTGTTTTCTCAGGCAGGTATCCTATCTTAAGCCTGACTTCCGGATCTTGAGGATGTTTTCCAAATACCTGGATGATTCCCTGGTCAGGGCGGATAAAATCCATGATAAGACAAATACTCGTGCTTTTGCCTGCACCGTTTGCCCCTACAAGCCCCAGGGTCTTACCCTGCCCCAGGAAAAAGGAGATGTCATTCAAGGCTACATGGGCTTTTGAGCCCACTTGTCTGGGATAGGTTTTTTTGATTTGATTGAATTGAATCATATTATCATCACAGGGCTTTTATCGGTTTTTATTAAAGAGTTTTGCAAAACAATGCACATAGCCGCCGGCATCTTATGTTGTCAATATGAATTGTTAAAATCAGGTTATCTCCTTTTTACCGGAGCTGTACAACCCACAGCTGGGATGATGGGTAGAACAATCGTAAGTTCGGTCAATGCAAAACAGTTATGGAATAAACTCTTATTCTTTCACTTCAGTCAAGTTTTTAATACATGATAAATGGGGGGAGAGGTAACCCTCTCCCCCCATTTACTCTCAGCAAATTAAGCCGGGATGGTCATTACAATGCTACAAAATCATCGTCAATAAGGTCATTATCAGTAATATTTGATTCCGGACAATCATCATTTTCCATTACATCTCCTGGGTCGGAACTCTTCCAATAGGTTGCTGTAACATCACTGTCAACCCCATAAATTCGATTACCCTGAAGATGTTTTCCAGTCGAAGTAAAGGAAGTTCCTTCAGCGTCACTCTTCGCAATGATGGAGACGCCAGTGCTAATACCAATCGGCACGAAACCAGTAACAGCGCCACCAATACCTTTATCGACATCACCAGGACCTTCCAGCAACACACCGTCCTCACCTGTATTAACGGCTTCTGTTTGCGTACTACCAAATACCTGCCAGTCAGCAAAGAAAGCCGCCTGGGTTTTCTGGATATTGACCACATCCGAGGTGGCGGCTGAATTAAATGCACGTATTCTATAGGCGCTAAACTGCGGGATGGCGATTGCAGCAAGAATACCGATGATGGCAACAACGATCATCAGCTCGATCAGTGTAAAACCCTTTTGATTTTTTCCAAGCATTTTTTGTGTCATGTTCATGTCTCCTTGTTTTTGGTTCATTAAATTGCTTTGTTAAAAATGATGATTTCTGAATCGATAATGTTAACTTGCAACGAACATGCCACATAGAGCATAGCAAAGGAATATTGCATAAGTAAACGATATTACAATAAAACTCCCCCAAACAACCCCCAAGGAAGCATAACAAAATTCTTTCATTATGCTTAAGCAAACAAAAGTTATCTTTATTTTGACAAAAATTGTCATGACAAGACAAACCAGATTGAATCTACATCCCTGGTGACTTCTATCCAGCGGCGACGCCTGTGCATGGATGTGGAGAGGGTTTCGGAGGAAATGATATTGAAGGACGAAATTATCCTTACGTTCACTGGGATATCTATGATATGGATTTTCCAACTGAAAGATCTTGAAAACAGTGAATCAACCATAGAGGCTCAATGGAAACATATTTTACGATCAGGGAGAAAAAACAAACATGCCACCAGGACTTCTTAAACTATTGAGCTTGATAATAATCGGTATGGGGATTCTGGGTTTGATAACCGGTAAGGTTATGGCTGGATCTCGAGGTTTTCGGACCAATTATTATACGAGACAGGAGAACCCGGTTTCCTTTTACCTGTTTGTATGCATTTATTTGTCGATTGGAACTTTTCTTCTGTCTCAATCTTTTTAAAACCATTTATCCTATTGCCAGCTACTCTCATTCGAAACGACCCTTTATGCAATCACTTTCTGTTTTTATAAAACACACCCCTATGACCAATACGCAAGACCAAAACGGTTACGGTTTTATCTGAGATTTCACAAATGACTCGGTAATCGCCTATTCGGTATTTCCACAACCCACTTAGGGTCTGTTGAAAAATTAGCCATCTATATATAGTATGTGTTGCCCCACTGGGGTGTCTCTGTCAGAGACTTCTGCGTAGTTTGTTTTTTAACGAACCCTTAGCTAATATTTAAGAGAGGCACCAAATCGACGAGGGTTCTTGTCTGTTGCAATTTTTTCGAACAAGTATTTCAGGATACGTCTTGCTTGTTCTTTATCTATTCGGCCGAGTTCCTTTTCTGCATCCTTTTGAAATTCAACTTTCCAGGCCATACCGCCCCATGAGATCTTCAAGAGGGGTTGTTTGTGAACCTGTCCGAATGTCCTCAAGACGTTTTTCTGCGAGGTAAGCGTCTTCCAGATCGTCCAGATGTTTTAGGATGGCTTCTCGTACATAAAATGTTTTAGTTCGGCCTGTGGCCTGGGAAAGGGCGGTAAGGCGAACTTCTATATCCGCTGGTAATTTGATAGATAACATTTTTATCCTCCTAGGATATACACACATATCACTGGTTCTTAGCATTTTATTGGCCGAAACGATTATGAAGACCAAAAAATCTTTCCAACCCTGTCGATATGGTCAACCAGCTCACGGTTGGTTATCCCTTCATAGTGAACCACATCGACAAAATAGGGTATGGGCGCTTCCTGGTTCAATCTAGTACTGAGCCTCACAACGGTATCATCGGTAATTTGATGACCCTTTATCGCTATATCGATGTCAGATCCTTTTTTGTAATTGCCCTTTGCCCGGGAGCCAAAAACAACCGCATGGCTTATCTCTTTAAAGGATGAGATTTCTTTGATGATAATGGCTATGGTTTCTGGTTTTAATCCAAATTTTAATCCCGGCATGACCTAATCCTGGCATGATCTTATCTGCAAAAAACTATAAACCTGGGAAATGGCGTTAAAATATTTTGTTGAAATATTATCCACCGCCATTCTGAAAATCTTTTCCTCGTAGGTATGTGCCATGAGATTCCTTTTTTCAAGCATATCCATCCATATTTCACCATCTTCAATGATCTCGTAATGGAATGACTGCTTTATGACTTCCCTTGGAAACTTTGCATCAACCTGTTGGGCCTCGAGGTAATCCTTCAATGTTTTCCAGGCAAGTTCAAAAGTATACTCAAACCTTTGCACCATGCCTTCTTTTTCAAGATCGGACAACTCATGAACCTGTACGACCGAAATCTTCAGCTGTTCGTAGGCTTTCTTAAAGTTCTGGAACCTCTGCAGCCAGCGGATATTTTTGGTGTTGTCGTTCATTTTTGTTCCCTCTCCTCCTGCTTGCTCAAGCGGTACCGGAGTGATCTGAGGTTCAGTCCCAGAAGATCTGCAGCCTTGTTCTTGTAACCATCTGCAAGGGCCATGGCCTTTTTCAGGTACGCCTCCTCGATGGTAAAGAGAATCTTATCGAGATCGACTCCCTGGGCCACATCTTCCAGATCGAACCGCTCTCCCCTGACACCTTCGACCCAGCGGCGTTTTTTGTGAAGGGAGATGGAGAGACTCTGGGGCAGGATGATGTTGGTGGAGGAGAGGGCAACACTTCGTTCGATGAGGTTTTCAAGCTCTCTTACATTGCCGGGAAAGCTGTATTTGTTGAGAAAGTCGAGGGCGTAGGAGGAAAGCTTTGAGATATCCTTGCCCATTTTTTCGGCATATTTTTTCATGAAAAAACTGGCCAGAAGCTTGACATCGCCCTTTCGGTCCCGAAGGGGCGGAACCTTGATGGGGATCACGTTGAGCCGGAAAAACAGGTCTTCCCTGAAATTTCCTTCGATCACCTCCTCTTCAAGGTGTCTGTTGGTGGCGGATATGATCCTCACATCGACCTCGATCTCCCGGACTCCGCCAACGGGTTTGACCACAGTCTCCTGCACGACCCTGAGGAGTTTTACCTGGAGCATGGGGGGCAGTTCGCCTATTTCATCAAGGAAAATAGTTCCGGTGTGGGCGGCCTCGAACAACCCTTTTTTTTCGGCAACCGCTCCTGTGAATGCGCCCTTTACATGGCCGAAGAACTCACTTTCAATCAGGGTGTCGGGGATGCCTCCGCAGTTGACAACCACAAACGGCCGGTCCCGGCGGTCGCTCATGTCGTGTATGGCCCTTGCTATCAACTCCTTGCCAGTTCCGCTCTCGCCTGAGATAAGCACGTTGGTCGTTGTTTTGGCCACCTGGTTCACCATGTCGTAGATGCGCATCATGCCGGGGCTGTTGCCGATGATGCTGCCGAAATGAACAAGGGTTTCAGATTGAGCGGACTGGGACGGTTTTTTGTCACCGGAAAACTTAAGGTCCAGGGCTTTTTTAAGGGTGGCTTTAAGCTCTGCGTTGTCAAAGGGTTTTGGGACAAAGTCAAAGGCGCCCTCGTTCATGGCCTCGACCGCTATCTCCGTTGTCGAGTAAGCGGAAATGAGAACCACAACGGTTTCAGAATCTTTTTTTTTGGCGGCCCTCAGCACATCAAGACCTGTCAAGTCCCCAAGGCGAATGTCGGACAGAACAAGGTCAAAGCTGTGTTTCTCTATCAAGCCCACGGCCTGCTTGCCGTTGTTTGCAAGCAAAACCTCATACCCCTCCTGAACGAGGAGCATCTCTAAAAACTCGCGCATGCTCAACTCATCGTCAACCACCAGAATACTTGGGGCCAGGGATGTCATCTATATCCTCCTCTGGTAGATGATTCTCCCTTCGACCATGGTGAGGAAAGCCTCCCCCTTGACCTCTATACCGGCAAACGGTGTGTTTCTGCTTTTCGAAACAAAATCGGCAGGGTCCAGGACATGGACCTTATCAGGATCAATGACGGTTATATCTCCTGGGTTGCCAGGCACCAGACGGTTATCTATACCAAGAAACAGGGCGGGGTTTCTCGACATCTTTTCCACCAGGGTTTCCATGGTGATCAATTCATCGTGCACAAGCTTTAATGAAAGGGCAAGGGAAGTCTCAAGACCTATTATTCCAAACGCCGCCTGGTCAAACTCGACCTCTTTTTCAAGGGGTGAGTGGGGTGCGTGATCCGTTGCAATGCAGTCGATGGTGCCGTCGATCAACCCTTGGATTACGGCCAGCCTGTCTTTTTCGGTTCTCAGGGGCGGATTCATCTTGGCGTGGGTGTCGTAATCGGCCACAGCCTCGTCTGTGAGGGTGAAATAGTGGGGAGCTGTCTCGCAGGTCACCTTCACCCCCCGTTTCTTGCCCTGGCGGATTGCCTCGACCGACTCTTCGCAGCTCACATGGGCTATGTGCACCCTTGCACTGGTGAGTTCTGCCAGGGCGATCTCGCGCATGACCATGATGCTCTCGGCCGCATTGGGTATTCCCCTGATGCCTAATCTTGTGGCAACGGTTCCCTCGTTCATGGCCCCGTCCCCTGCAAGAGAAAGTTCCTCCGAATGGGAGATCACAGGAAGTCCTAAACCCTCTGCATACTCCATGGCCCGGCGCATCACCCTTGCGTTGTCCACCGGCCGTCCATCATCGGTTATGGCGACCATACCCGCCTGGCGCATATCCCCGTACTCGGCCAGGGTATCGCCCTTGAGCCCGCGGGTGATGGCCCCCACCGGATAGACCCGGCAGAGACCGGCCTCTTTTGCCCGTTCCAGGATAAACCTCGTCACCTGGGCGCTGTCGTTCACAGGGTTTGTGTTGGGCATGGGACAGACGGCCGTGAAACCGCCATGGGCGGCGGCCATGAGACCCGACTGTATGGTCTCCTTGTACTCGTGGCCGGGTTCCCTCAGGTGAACATGGATGTCGATCAGGCCCGGGACAAGGATCATGCCCGTGACATCGATGGTTTCGATGCCGGGTTCAGGATCAACGGCTCCAGGGTCAAGCAAACCATGGATACGGCCATCCTTTATCAGGAGATCCCTGTGTTCATTTATGTTGCCTGGATCGACAATGTGTGCACCTTTAAACCGTGTCAACATTTCTACTCCCTCCTGCAACCAGGTAAAAGAGGGCCATTCTAAGGGCCACACCATTGGTCACCTGGTCTAAGATTACGGCGTTAGCACCGTTGGCCACCTCATTTGTGATCTCGACTCCCCGGTTCAAGGGCCCGGGATGCATCACAATTGCATCCCCGGCCGCCAGCTTCAGCCTCCTGTCGTTGAGCCCGTAAAGGGTCGCATACTCCCTTTCAGTCGGGAAGAGGATGTTTTCCTGGCGCTCTTTCTGGATGCGCAGCATCATGATCACATCGGCATTTTCAACGCAGGAATCCATGTCCGGGGCGATCCTGCAGCCAAGGGACTCAACCCCCTTTGGAATCATAGTTGCCGGGGCTGCCACGGTGACCTTTGCCCCCATCATGGTAAAGCCTGTGATGTTGGATCTAGCCACCCTGGAATGACTGATGTCCCCAACGATGGAGATGTTGAGACCCGATAAACTCCCCTTTTTCTCCCGCACGGTCATGAGGTCCAGAAGGGCCTGGGTGGGATGGCCGTGTATGCCGTCCCCGGCGTTGATAACCGAGGCGTTTACATGCTTTGCAATCAGATGGGGGGCTCCGGACGAGGGGTGACGGATAACTATGACGTCCGGGTTCATGGCCTCGAGGGTTCGTGCCGTATCGATAAGGGTTTCGCCCTTGACTATGCTGCTTGTGCTTTTGGACAGGGAGATCGAATCTGCGCTGAGCCTTTTTGCCGCAATGTCAAACGAGCTTCTGGTACGGGTGCTCGGCTCCTGGAACAGGAGAATAATGGTCTTTCCCCTGAGGGTAGGTACCTTTTTAACCGCCCTTTTGGAGATCCCCTTCATTCCCTCGGCCGTGTCAAGAATCATGGTAATATCCTGGACCGACAGGGCCTCTATATCAAGGATATCCTTATGTTCGAAACGCATTTATTCTTTCCTATCCGTTGTTGTTTTTTATGAAAATTTTTTTGGCCACTTCATTGATGTGTGCATCACTCTCAGAATGAAAATAACTCCGTCCTTTTCGATATATGGAAGAATGAAAGGTGAAGCAGATATGATCAACTCTCTAGTTCCAGGAACTCTACCAGGGCGCCCGATTTCTGGATGCTCCTTTAACATCTTTGTGCTATCCCATATTCTTTGTCCTACCTCTTTCGCTGCTATGGGACGATCAGCCGCTATATATTCAATAGCGTCATTTAAATTTCTCAATGCAGTATGAGTCCACCTAACGAGCATCGACACCCCACTTGTCAAAGGTATCTGCGACCTCTTTTGCCGTTGCAATTTCACCTTGTTTTACTTCTTGTATCCCTGCTGCGATTTCCTGAACAGCCCATTCTTCATACTCAATGAGCCTTTCTATCGCCTGATTGATCATCCAGGATCGTGAACGGTTCAGGGTTTCAGCAAGGCTGTCAAGTCTACTCAAGTTTTTTTCATCAATATTTACTGTTGTCGGTATCATATCTATCTCCCCTTTTTAGCATTCCTGAGTATTCACGGATAATACATGAGAATACTGAAAACAAACACCCATGTAAAGAAAAGAGATTTCTACTTTTATACAAAACTCTCACCGAGCTGGCCGCCACAGAGGGCGACCGCAAGGGATCGCCCCTACAACCATCCATTCACTCCCTACTCCCTACTGACTACTGCCTTCCAATCACCGCAAAACATCCCCAAGCCTGTTCCAGCGAACCCCAAAGGCCTCCCTGTTCCACGACCAGTAGATGAGAAAGGCCTTGCCCCGGACGGCCTTTAGATCCACAAACCCCCAGAACCTTGAATCATGGCTGTTGTCACGGTTGTCGCCCATTACAAACAGGGAATTTTCCGGAACGGTTACCGGTCCGAAGTTATCCCTGACCGTAAATTGTGCTGGAATCATCTTTGGATCCTTGTGAATGGCGTAGGGTTCGTCCTCCTGGAGGGTGCCGTTCACATAGAGTTTTTTATCTTTGATCTCGATGGTGTCACCGGCAACTCCGATCACCCGTTTGATAAAATCCTTTTTCGGATCTTCCGGGTACTTGAACACAACGATGTCCCGTGGTTCAGGATCTTTCAGGGAGATAAGGGTCTTACCGTCGGTAAAGGGGATCTTTATTCCATAGGCAAACTTGTTGACAAGTATATGATCCCCGATGAGAAGGGTGTTTTTCATGGATCCCGAAGGAATCTTAAAGGCCTGGACCAGGAAAGTTCGGATGAACAGAGCCAGGATAACGGCGATGATTATAGCTTCGATATTTTCACGAAGGGTGCTCTTTTTTTTCTCAATGCTCATTTAGATCTCTTCTCTTTTGGGAAATCGCTGCCCAGGTGTAATGACCGTTGGTGACGATTTCATCGTTCTTGTATTGGAAGCCATACATCATTGCTGCCCATGGGTTAGTTGAAAAAATGCTGGGGTTCTCCCAAAAGGAATTCGCCCTTTTGTATCCAGGATTTGAGCATATCTGCTACCTTCCTTGCCCTGACCATGCTGGAAAGGGGCACTGTCTGAATTTCCCGGCCCTCTACCATTATGGTACCGCTCTTTAACTGTGCATAGCTCACCTGGCCGTAACTCTTTGAAATGGCCTGGGGATAGTCGTGGCCATAATCCACCACCTGGGTGAAGAGCTGTTCGTCGGACACGGCCGTAAATTTCACCATCTCCTCATTGAGAATGGGAATGGGAATGCCAACACCCACAGAAAGGGAAACACCGTATCCCCGGATGCTCTGACCCACGAGCCATTCGGGGGTCATCTGTTTTAAATCCCCCATCACGCAAAGGGTGCCTGAGGGAGTCACGGGAACTCCGCCTGGGGTTCGGTCAACCGCTGTTTTGTGCTGGGTGCCGGACCAGGTTACAAACCCCTGACCTCCGCCGAGAAAGATTCTCGTTCCAAGGCCGATGGTCTTGAGATAGGGGTCGTTGAACAGGGGGCTCAGAGCGCCCGAGGTGGAATAGCTGGCGTTGCCCATGGCAGGCTTTAAGGTGCCCATGTAGGTGTACTTGATCTTGTCGGAACGGTTCACGGCGCAGTTGTAGTTCTGGTAACAGTTCCTGGGGTTGCAGAGCGTTGCGCTGGGCAGATCCTTGAGGGTTATTATTCGTTCGATTTTCCGGTTGGGATAGCAGTCTGTTCCATAACTCTTTGCCACAAGCTCGATCTCTTTTCCCGCCACCAGGTCCTGAATAACGTGCCCTCCCCCATAGTTGAACTCACCAGGATGGAGCTTGTTCAAAGGATCATCGTCGGAGACTTGGGTGGCCCCGAGGTAGCAGTCCACAGCTGCAAGACCCGAGTAGGCCTGAACCTTGTTGAACCAGGTCTCGGTGGTTCTGACAAGGGGTTTTGACTGGCCGATGTTGATGAATGCGCCCGAGGAACACATGGGGGCAAAGGTTCCGGTGGTGACTACATCCACTGTTCTTGCGGCCTCGACAGGACCTTTCTCCTTTACAATATCGATGATCTCTTCGGCAGTTACAACCACAGCCTTGCCGCTTTTGATCCGCTCGTTGATCTCCCGATAGGTTTTGTTGATTTTTAAATCACCCATTTTTCATCAATGCCTCTATTTAAAATAATATTTATCGAACTATTTCAGCTGGGCCTTAACCTCATCTATGTTGTGCAATATATTGTTCTTGATCCAGGTGCTGTCCCACCATTCAACCGGATCTACAAACACCTTGTTCACCGCAACCCCGAAATGGAGATGATCGCCTCCTGCCAGGCCTGTCTCTCCGGTTCTTCCGATGATGTCGCCCCTTTGGACAATATCTCCCTTGGAAACTGAAATGGAGCTCAGGTGGGCGTACTGGGTTGTGAGCCCGAATCCATGATCAATGAGAACTGTGTTGCCAAAGATCCCCACATGGTCGACGGCAAGAACCCTACCGCCGTTTGCCGCAGGAACAGGGGCCCTTGCAACCGAGGCAAGGTCAATTCCCATGTGAACCTGACGATCGATCTCCTTGCCCTTGTACTTATAAACTCTATGGTCGGCAAAGTTTGCCCGATTGGCAGATCCCGGCAGCCTTAGAAAGCTCTCCTTCCAATAGAGTATGCTTTCGGTCGCCTTGATCGGCTCAAGGACAGTTTTGATGTTTTCTGGCCTGACCGCCCGGTTGATGTGGATGAATTTTTCCAGCAAGGGGTTGTCCGTTGAAAAGGAATCATTGCCCATCCCATCATCGAATTCTGGTATTTTTGCAGCAAGGAAACTATCTGAAATGTTTAAAACGTCACTCTTGAACTTGCGGTCCCGTATATAGTGGTAAAATCCCCGTTTGGAAACGTTGCCGGCAGGATCCTGGGCCTTTACGTTAAGATCTATTCCCGGCCCCTGCTCAAAGCTCAAAGCAAAAAATGCGGCATGGACATTCTTATCTTTGAACATGCCAGGGTATCCCGGAAAGAAATTAGACCCCACCTCCACACCGCTTGTGATATTATCCTCAAAGAGCCTGTAGAGAATGACCCCTGACCCGCCCCTTGTCACGTTATGCTTGTTGGTGAGAATTTCGATGCGGGGAGGCTTGGTATCAATCATCACCTCTCGTTCAACCGTGGTTTCGTTGCCCCTGTTCCACCCCCGCCATGAGTAGTCAAAGGCGGTTATTTTCAAGACTGCCTTACCGTCCTGCATCCCGTACTTCCAGAATTCTACGGGAATTTCATAGAGATCATCCTTCACCTGGGAACCCATGAAAGCCCCCCGAAAACCAAGGGAAGGGTAGTGCCTGTCCATAAGCACCTCTTCCTTACTTCCCTGAACAAGGAGTGCCCGGACCTTGCGAAGACCTGTTCCGACATCTCCAGCCTTGACAGAAAGCGCATAGCCCTTCTGAAGATATACGGAGGGAAGCTCGACCTCTATAATCGGTGTTTTACCTTCAAATTCGTTAAAGAAGAACCAGCCAAGGGGCAGGACGACAAGCAGAACAAAGAACAAAACCAAAAACTTTTTCAATCAAGACACCTATCTATTTATTTTTTTCCATTGAAAGTTGGGGTAAAATAACAGTAATAGACCAAGTTATCAAGGCATTTTCCGTTGTTGACTTTTCAACCGTCAAAAGATAGTTTGGGTGAAACATTTACCATGGAGTATTTTGATGAACAATTTTTTTTCCCTGCCCGCCGCTGATTCAGGCGGTTCATTTCTTTTAATTGCAGGCCCCTGTGTAATTGAAAGTTTTGACACCACCTTTCAAGCGGCAAGCCTTCTTAAAGCCGTAACCGAAGAACTCGGCATCCCTTTTATATTTAAATCATCCTTTGACAAGGCCAATAGAAGCTCCATCGACTCGTTCCGGGGGCCTGGGTTTGAACGGGGACTTGAAATCCTTTCAGAGATCAAAAAGGAACTCAAGGTAAAGATTATTTCAGATATCCACCTGCCCGAACAGGCGGCTCCTGCAGCCAAGGTGCTTGACATCATTCAGATCCCTGCGTTTCTATGCCGTCAGACCGACCTTATCACGGCCGCAGCCCGCACAGGAAAACCCTTGAATATCAAAAAAGGACAATTCCTGGCGCCCCTGGAGTGTGACAATATAATCAAAAAAGCCAGGGCAGCAGGCTGCACACAGCTCAGCATTACAGAGCGTGGGTCAAGCTTTGGATACAACAACCTTGTGGTGGACTTCAGATCCATTGATATCATTCGAGGGCTCGGGGTGCCGGTTATCTTTGACGTAACCCACAGCGTACAGCTCCCCGGAGGCGCAGGCACCTCGTCGGCAGGGGATCGAAAATTCGCCCCCACACTTGCCAGGGCGGCAGTTGCAGCCGGCGCTGACGGGCTTTTCATCGAGACCCACCCAGATCCTGACCGGGCGCTCTGTGACGGCCCCAACTCGGTCCCCCTTGCCGAGATGCGATCATTTCTTAAGCCCCTTGTTGCGATCCACAAGATCGTAGCACCCCTGACCCATGACTACTCCTGACATGAACATTAAAACGCAATCAAACCTTCAAGAGATCCTGAAACAGATCAGACTTCTGCTCCTGGATGTGGACGGAGTCCTCACCGACGGCGCCATCATCTACACTGATCAGGGGAAAGAGATAAAACGCTTCAGCGTCAAGGACGGCCTGGGACTGCGCCTCCTGATGGATGCGGGAGTAACGGTGGGGATAATCACCGGCCGAAGATCCAGAGCCCTTACTGCACGCTGCCGCAACCTTGGGATTGATCTGGTTTACGACAACGTAAAGGACAAGGTTGCGGCCCTTGAAGAGATCCTTGGGAAAACCGGTATAGGAGAGAATGAAACCGCCTTTGCCGGCGACGACCTTCCAGACATCTGTGTGATGAATCGGGTCGGGCTTGCCATAGCTGTTTCAGATGCGTCAGATGAAACAAGAGGGGCGGCCCGTCTTATAACCGATAGAAAAGGTGGGGACGGAGCTGTCCGGGAGGTGTGCGAACTGATACTCAAGGCAAAGGGAGAATGGGAAAACATCACCCAAAGATTTTCCCGATGAGAACAGAAAAAATCACACCAAAGAGAGCCAGGCTCATCCTTGTGCTGATCCTCTTAGCCATTGTGGCAGCCCTTGGTGGGTTTTACTTTAAGCAGCGCCTCTTTTCGGGGAAACTCGTTATTGAAAATATAGCCATTGACTCCGGGGCCTCTCTGATCATCAACAAAATGCACCAGACATCCACCCGGAACAGCGTCAAAGAGTGGACTCTTGACGCCACCTCTGCAAGACTCTTAAAGAATGAGAACAAGGCCCTTATGAACGATGTGAGGGTGGTTTTTTTTACCGGCAGGGCAGAGGAGATTCTTCTTGAATCTGCCAGGGGAGTCCTTGACACAGAAACCCATGACATGACCTTCACCGACAATGTGGTTGTCACCTTTAATACCTACAAGCTTAAAACCGGTGAGTTGCATTATGACAAGAAAAGACATATAGTCTATTCATCGGTTCATGTCAAACTCATGGACAACAACTCGACCCTTGAGGCTGATACAATGGAGACAGACCTGAACGACTCCACGGTCAGGCTCAGGGGAAACGTCAAAGGAAGATTCAGTGAGACATCTGATTTTTTTAGTGGTATGGGCGGTGGTTTTTAGCGCCGGCATTTTGTTTACACAGTCAGGCACCTCGTCTGCACAGACAGACAGCACCGGGGGGAACCGAAATATTCACGTCACCTCAGATTCCATGACATCCGAAAGGGACAGGGCCTTTGTGACCTTTAACGGCAATGCCATAGCAACGAGCGAAGAGGTTGTTATCAAAGCCGATGCAATAGATCTGTTTTTGTATACCCCTGATGAAAAAAAAAGCCAGGCCAGAACAGGCGATCCTGACACGGACCAAAACATCAACCAGAACATTAAAGAAATAATTGCCAGGGGCAATGTAAGGTTTACATCAGAAGAACACAGGGCATTTGCCGACAGGGCCGTATACACCACCACAACCGAAATCCTTGTCCTCACCGGCGATGCTCCCAGGGTGATTACCGGCAAAAGCTATGTCACCGGCAAAAAGATAACCCTGTTTCAAAAAAATGGTAAGGTGATTGTGGAAAGTGGAAACAATCAGCGGGTTGAAGCCCTGTTCAATGCCGAAGACTCAAAATCGGGCACTGAATCGGATAAAAATTCAGCCCCAAAAAAAGATAAAGAGGGTGAATGACAAGCCTTGCATTAAAAAACCTTGTTAAAACCTACAGTGGACGAAGGGTTGTCAACGGTGTTGATATCACGGTGAACCCCGGACAGGTAACGGGTCTTCTCGGTCCCAACGGTGCGGGCAAGACAACCACCTTTTACATGGCAGTGGGCATGATAAAGCCGGACAAGGGTCAGGTTTTCCTTGACCGGAACGACATAACAGACTATCCAATGTACATGAGGGCAAGAAGGGGTATAGGATATCTTCCCCAGGAACCATCCATATTCGGGAAGCTCACCGTAAGACAAAACATCACCGTCATCCTTGAGGTTAGACCCGATGTCGAGACCAACCCCGGGGCCAGGGCAGACCGGCTCATGAAGGATCTTGGCATCCACCGTCTTGCCGATCAAAAGGCAAGCTCGCTATCAGGTGGAGAACGGAGACGCCTTGAAATTTCAAGGGTCCTTGCAACAGATCCCCTGTTTATTCTTCTGGACGAACCTTTTGCCGGGATTGACCCCATGGCCGTTTCTGACATCCAGAAGATCATTACCCACTTGACCGGACTTGGTATTGGGGTCCTGATATCCGACCACAATGTGAGAGAGACCCTTGGGGTTTGCAATTTCGCCTATATCATGAACCAGGGAGAGGTTATCGAATCAGGAGACCCTGAACGAATAACCTCCAGCGAGATTGCAAGAAGATTTTATCTTGGAGATAAATTTAGGCTCTGAATTATGGCTTTAGGACTACAACAAAATTTGATTCTTACCCAGCAGCTGGTGATGACACCCCAGCTGCAGCAGGCGATAAAGCTTCTCCAGCTCTCCCGGCTGGAACTTGCCGGAATGATCGAACAGGAGCTCGAGGAAAATCCAGCCCTGGAAGAGAGCATTCAGGAGATAACCCAGGCAGAGGCCAGGGAAATTGAACAGGCGACCGAGCCCAAGGATGAAGAGCTTAAAGAGGTCACCATTGAGGAAAAGCTCTCCCAGGAAACAGACTGGGAAAGCTACATCAACGAGTACAACTCAACGGGCAGGGTTCACACGGAAAGGGACTTTCGGGAGGCCCCCAACTACGAGGCGTTTACCTCGGCCAAAAAGACCCTTGAGGACCACCTCCAGTGGCAGCTTCTCATGAACAGCCCAACCTTGGAACAGGAACAGATCGGAAGCATGATCATCGGCAGCCTCAACATTGACGGCTATCTTTGTGCAACGGTCGAGGAGATTGCCGAATCCGGCCCATTTGAAATCAAGGCAGTTGAAGAGATGCTCAAAACTCTCCAGGGGTTTGACCCTCCCGGCGTGTGCGCAAGGGATCTAAGGGAAACGCTGCTCATTCAGTTAGCCCTGCTTGGAATTAAAGATCCAATGCTCGAAAGGATAATCACCGGCCACATAAAGAATCTTGAAAACAAGAACTATAAAAAAATTGCAAAAGATCTCGGAATCTCCATCGACCACGTGGTTTCGGCCGTTAACGTCATAAAGGGCCTGGAGCCTAAACCCGGTCGCGAGTACAGCGGAGAAGAACCCCAGTACATAATTCCCGACATTTACGTATACCGGGAGGGGGATGATTTCAAGATCGTCATGAACGACGACGGCCTGCCCAGACTCAGGATAAATAAAGTTTACAGGGAGGCTGTAGCCAAGGGCACCAAGATATCCAAAGATACCAAGACCTACCTTAACGAAAAAATGCAGAGCGCCTCCTGGCTGATCAAGAGCATTCACCAGCGCCAGAAAACCATCTATTCCGTCATGGAGAGCATCATCAAATTCCAGCGCGAATTCTTCCTCAACGGTATCACCCATTTAAGACCCATGATCTTAAGAGATGTGGCAGAAGATATAGAGATGCACGAATCAACCATAAGCCGGGTCACAACAAACAAGTACGCCTACACCCCCCAGGGGTTGTTTGAACTTAAATATTTCTTCAACAGCTCCATCTCAAGAACAGATGGAGAGTCAATGGCTTCGGCAAGCGTCAAGGATAAAATCAAGCTCATCATTGAAAAGGAGGATCCGCAAAACCCTTACAGCGACAAACGACTGACCGAAATTCTTGAACAGGCCAACATTAACATTGCCCGCAGAACCGTTGCAAAGTACAGGGAGACGCTCAACATTCTTCCATCAAGTAAACGAAAACAATTTTAGGGAGGCTTTTTTATGCAGATAACCGTGACCTTTAAACAGATAGATCCTTCCGATGCATTAAAATCCTACGTACAGAAAAAGGTAGACCGCTTTGACAAAATGCTTGAAAGTCCGGCAGAGGCAAACGTGGTCCTGTCCGTTGAAAAAATAAGACATATTGCCGAAATAACCCTTGTTTGCGACCGCTTAAAGATCCATGCAAAAGAAGAGTCTGAAAACATGTACTCGTCCATTGATACACTCATGGACAAAATCGCAGCCCAGATAAAAAAGAGCAAGGACAAGATGCGGCATCATATGTCGGGCAACAAGGCAAGCATCAAGGACAATGACATCCTCCTTCCCACCCCTGATGAGATCTCTGATGAGATTTCCGGCACAGATTCACAGGAGGTGATACTTGAGGCCATAGACGTAAAACCCATGGACATCGACGATGCAGTCATGGAGCTAAACTCGGGCAAGGAAAATTTCTTTGTGTTCAGCAATGCAAGAACAGAGCGGGTCAATGTTATCTACAGACGCAACGACGGTAAGCTTGGATTGATCCAGCCCCGCAGATAACAAACGGTCAGGAAACTATGAAATTATCAGATATACTGCCAAGGGAAGCGATCATAGCTTCCCTTGGCTCCAGGGATAAAAAAGGAGTTCTTGAGGAACTTGCACGATCGGTAGCCCCCATGGCCAAAACAGGCAGCGACGAAATTGTGAGGGTCCTGCTTGAGAGAGAACAGCTTGGCAGCACGGGAATCGGCGGGGGAATAGGCATTCCCCACGGCAAGCTTGCCACCATTGATTCCATTGTTGTAGGGTTCGGCTTGAGCCGCAAGGGGGTCGAGTTTGACTCCCTTGACAACAAGCCGGTGCATATTTTTTTTCTGTTGATAACCCCTGAAAACTCCACAGGAACCCACCTCAGAGTTCTGGCACAGATCTCAAAACTTTTAAAGAGAAACCAGTTTAAGGAAAGCCTTATAAGGACGAAATCAGTTGATGAAATACAGAAAATAATCCTTGATATTGATGAAGAGTTTTAAGCGATGAACCGCCATAACCTATTCATACTTACAGGTCTTTCAGGTTCCGGCAAAAGCACTGCCATGGAGGCGTTTGAGGATGCGGGGTTTTACTGCGTCGACAACATGCCCATTGAGCTTTTACCGAAATTTCTTGATCTTCCCCTGGACAGTGACACCGATATAAATGGTTTTGCCTTTGTCATGGACATCCGGGCCAAACAATTTTTATCACAATTTCCATCAATCCTGGCATCGCTCAAAAAAAACGGACACCACCCTGAGATTATTTTCCTTGAGGCGGACGAAAACACCCTGATAAAACGTTACAGTCAAACCCGGCGTCACCATCCGGCAGGCCATGACAAGAGTCTGGTTGAAAGTATCAAGTCGGAAAAAAGCATCATGGAGCCCATCAGAAAACTCGCAAAACGGGTCGTTGACACAAGTGATTTCAACGTTCACCAGTTAAAGGCAAAGATCAGAAAGATTGCCGATCGATCCGCCCATAACCGAGTATCCATGAAGATCAACCTTCTCTCGTTTGGATTCAAATATGGAATCCCCACGGATGCGGATCTTGTGATTGACATGCGGTTCCTTACCAACCCGTTTTTTGTTCCAGAACTAAAGGCGCTGGATGGCCGATCAAAAGAGGTGAGAGACTTTGTACTCGAAACTGCCCAGGCCAAAATTTTTTTAAAAAAATATCTTAACCTTCTCGATTATCTCATTCCGCTTTACACCCTTGAGGGCAAGGCGTATCTAACAATAGCTGTTGGATGTACAGGCGGACGTCACAGAAGCGTTGCCATTGCTGCGGCCATATTTGAACACCTGGGCCAACATGGCTTTGAGCCCCGCATCATCCACAGGGACATAGACAGGGACACAAAAGAGTCATGACAGGAATTTTAATCGTCACACACTCAACACTCGGACAGGCTTTAATTGAATCTGCTGAATTGATCATGAACTCGCAGATAGAAAATATAGGCTCAGTCTCCATTGACATCAGGGAACCTGCCGAAGCTTTGATCAAAAAGATCAGGACCGGCATCAAAAAAGTCAACAACGATAAAGGGGTGATTATATTTACCGACATGTTCGGCGGGACCCCCTCAAACTTAAGCTACTCGTTTCTCGAAGAAGGCTCGGTTGAGGTCATCTCCGGGGTAAACCTTCCCATTCTTATCAAGGCCATCTCCGTAAGGGGCAAACAGGATCTGCCAACTGCAGCAGCGAGCATTGTGGCCCACGGAAAAAAGAGCATCTCCCTTGCAAGCGGAATACTCAAAGGTGACAAACGCAATAATTAATTATTTATTATATAACCCACATGTCCTAGCGGACACAACGAAGAATGAAACTCAATAAAATAAGCTGAGGCCAGTGTAGGGGCGATCCCTTGCGGTCGCCCTTTGTGGCGGCAAGCTCGGCGGCGAGTTTCATATAAAAATTCAGGAGGCATAATTTCATGGCAATCAAACTTGGCATAAACGGTTTCGGAAGGATAGGCAGACTGGCATTCAGGGCCGCCTTAGAAAGATCAGACCTCGAAGTCGTCGCCATCAACGACCTTTCAGACACAAAGACACTGGCGCATCTTTTTAAATATGACTCGGTCCACGGCAGGCTTGACGCAACCGTCACAGCCACCGATGATACCATGGTTGTAAACGATAAACCCATAAGGGTCTCATCATTCAAAGACCCGGCACAGATTCCATGGAAGGATGCCGGGGTGGACATTGTCCTTGAGTGCACAGGCATCTTCCGGGACAGGGAAGGCGCTGGAAAACATCTTAAAGCCGGCGCCTTAAAGGTGTTGATCTCGGCCCCTGCGGTTGATCCTGACAACACCATAGTCATGGGGGTGAACCATGCCACCTATGATCCTGAAAAACATGAGATCATCTCCAATGCCTCGTGCACCACGAACTGCCTTGCACCGGTTGCAAAGGTGATCCTGGAGAATTTCGGTATCCGTTGCGGCATGATGACAACCATTCATTCCTACACCGGGGACCAGCGTCTGCTTGACTTTCCCCACAAGGATCTCAGGCGGGCAAGGGCGGCTGCTCTCTCCATGATCCCCACCACCACGGGAGCCGCCAAGGCGGTTGCACTGGTTCTTCCAGAACTCAAGGGAAAGCTCAACGGCCTGTCGGTCCGGGTACCCACTCCCAATGTGAGCCTGGTCGACCTTGTCGTGGTTGTCGAAAAGGAGAACATCACAAGGGAGGAGGTAAACCAGGCCCTTGAACGAGCTTCAAAATCGGAACTTGCAGGAATCCTCGACTATTGCGAACTCCCCCTTGTTTCCAGTGACTTCAACGGCAGCTCATTTTCTTCAATTGTGGACGCCATGAGCACGGATGTCATCGAAAACATGGTAAAAATTTATGCCTGGTACGACAACGAGGCAGGCTATGCCCATCGCCTCATCGATCTTGCGGCCCTTGTGGGAAAATCCTTATAGCCCACATCTCCCTATGGGACACAACAAAAAATGAAACTCGTTAGCGGTTAGCTATTAGCTGTTAGCCGTTAGCTAAAAGCTAATAGCTATCAGCTAAAAGCTATTTCTTGTAAATCAGGAGGCATTATGTCCAGAAGAGCATTGATAGCCGGAAACTGGAAGATGTTCAAGACAGGGGCAGAATCCATTGCCACGGCAGCAAGACTCGCCGAGCTTGCATCTGATGTGGTTGATACAGATATCATGATCGCACCCACCTTTTTGAGCCTGCCCCTTGTATCCCAGGCTGTGGCAGGATCAAAGATAGGGGTCGGGGCGCAGAATCTTTTTTATGAGAACGAGGGAGCCTATACAGGCGAAGTATCGGCTCCCATGGTCAAGGCGGCCGGTGCCGATTACGCCATCATCGGCCACTCAGAACGCCGTCAATACTTTGGTGAGACTGACGAAACCGTGGGTAAAAAGATAGCCGCCGCCCTGGGATCAGATCTTCTCCCCATCCTCTGCATTGGAGAAACCGAGACCCAGAGGGAAGAGGGAAAGACTTTTTCAGTGCTTGACAAACAGGTCAACGATGGGTTAAAAGACTTTGGTTCAGAGGAACTGGGAACTCTTGTCATTGCCTACGAGCCTGTCTGGGCAATCGGGACAGGCAAGACAGCCACACCGGACCAGGTGGCACAGATACACGAATACATTCGAACACTTGTCGAGAAAAAATTCGGCAAGGCGCTTGCAATGTCCATGCGTATCCTATATGGTGGCTCCGTTAAACCTGATAATGTTTCAAAGATTATGAAAATTAACGATGTCGATGGTGCATTGGTTGGCGGAGCGAGCCTTGATGCAGATACGTTCATCAAGATAATAAGGTATAAATAAAAAATCATGACAACCCTGCTTGTAGTTGCACATGTTATTGCCTGCATACTTTTAGTTCTCATTGTTCTGCTCCAGACAGGCAAAGGAGCGGACATGGGAGCCTCGTTTGGAGGAGCATCCAGTCAGACCCTGTTCGGCGGCGCAGGACCGGCCACGTTCCTGAGCAAAATAACAACAGGAGTTGCGGTCATATTCATGCTTACCTCTTTGACCCTTGCCTATATGTCAAGCCACCGCTCCCAGGCGTCCATCATGCCTGATGTAAAAGCACCCATCGAGCGACCAGCAGCGACTGACAGCAATTAATTTCATTTGAGGGACTTGGAAACTAATAATTGCACAAATTATTAATTTCCGAGTCCCCAACTGCCGAAGTGGTGGAATTGGTAGACACGCACGCTTGAGGGGCGTGTGGGGCGACCCGTGGGAGTTCAAGTCTCCCCTTCGGCACCAGTTTTAAAAAAGCCGCAATCATTTGACAATGTTTGTGGCTTTTTTAGATTGAGTCAGCAATTTAGCTTTTAGCCATTAGCTAACGGCTAACACCTAACCGCTATCGAGCTTCATCGTTCGTTGTGTTTGCTATGACATGTGGGTTATACACAAATGGAAAAGACAAAACCGATAAGCTGCCATAGATGTCAATACTATTATGTCACCTGGGAACCTGCCCGTCCCCATGGATGCGGGGCAATGGGATTTAAATCAAAGATCATTCCCTCGGCTGTGGTGCGTCGTTCCACCGGCAGCCCCTGCCTGCTGTTTAAACAAAAACCCTCGGCAAAACCTAATCCAAAATCCGATCAAAAGCCGGATCTAAAACCGGATCTAAAAATTGATCGCAAAGTTTGATCCCAGGACCTTTTATTTCGTGCATTTCGTGCCCTTCGTGGTTAAAGAAATCAATCATTGATTCAAACCGGCTTGATTTATCCAGCCCCATGTATATATTAAACCACTATGAATAATACACATGAAAACATACCCGACCCAAAGCGGATAGAAAAAGAGCTGGGCGAGTTTCTCAACAAGAAATTCGGCGGCAAGGTCAAGATAATCTCCCCCTCCCTTGCCCCCCAGGCTAAACCCATTTCGGGACGCGATGAATCATCGGGCAGAAAAAAGCTCGTTAATTTTGACATGAAGCCCGGAGAACTGATTGCGTATCTTGACCAGTACATTGTGCGCCAGGAACGGGCCAAATCTATCCTTGCAACCAAAATCTGCACCCACTTCAACCGGATCAAGCACCTTGAGAGATCAAAACATTCAGAGATCAGGATAACCGGTGCCATAAAATCCAACATCCTCATGCTCGGCCCCACAGGTGTCGGCAAGACCTATATGGTGAAGCTCATCGCAAAACGCCTGGGGGTTCCCTTTGTCAAGGCCGATGCCACTAAATTTTCTGAAACCGGCTATGTGGGCGGAGACGTGGATGATCTTGTCCGGGACCTTGTAAAAGAGGCCGACGATGATATCGAGCTGGCAGAATGCGGAATCATCTACCTGGATGAGATTGACAAGATCGCCTCCTCCGGCAGCATCAGGGGATCCGACATTTCAAGAACCGGGGTTCAGCGGGCTTTGTTAAAGCCCATGGAAGAGACGGATGTGGACCTCAAGGTGCCCCATGACCCGGTTTCCATGATGCAGGAACTTGAAAGCTTCCAGCGGACGGGCAAGAGGAGTCAGCGCAGGGTGAATACGGCCAACATCCTCTTTATCATGAGTGGTGCCTTTTCAGAGCTCAACGAAATTGTAGCACAAAGGGTGACGCACCACTCCATGGGTTTTGGCTCCTCCCTGGTCAAGGCTGACAAAAACAGTGAGCTCCTCAAACAGGTCACGGCCGAAGATCTGGTGGAATTCGGATTTGAATCTGAATTCATCGGCAGACTTCCAGTCCGGTGCATTCTTGACACACTTTCCAAGGACGACCTCCTTACCATCCTGACCATGCCCAACAACCCTGTGCTCCTTGGCAAGCGCCTTGATTTTGCAGCCTATGGCATTGAAATCGTGTTTACCCCTGGGGCCCTTGAGATCCTTGCAAACAGGGCATCCAAGGAGAACACCGGTGCCAGGGGCCTTGTGAGCGTTGTTGAAAATGCCCTTCTTGAGTTTGAAGAAAAACTTCCCTCCACGGACATTAAATCTTTTGCAGTAACTCCAGAGGTGGTCACAGATCCAAAGAAGCAGCTTGCCTATATCCTTGCCGATAAAAACAGGGAAAACCTGGACCAGGAGTTTACCGAGGCACGCCGGCGCTCAAAAGAACTTTTATCTGACCATATTCTTGACAACTGGAAGGAACTATCCCTTCACCACGGCCTCACCCTTTCAAAACAGAGAAGCGATCTTGTGGCCGAATACTACAGCACCCATGTCACCGAGCTTGGAACGGCCATTCAAGCCATCAAGACCTTTTATGAAACAGTTAAAAAGGTTGAGGTGGATTTCTACCACAAGCACGATATCAACATCGTGTTTGAAGAGGATGCCGTCGACTTTCTCATTGAGCAGTTCATCCGCCACGATATTACCCAGGATGAACTCACAACTAAAATTTACAGCGATTTTTACGATGGTCTAAATCTGATCCGGGAAAAATCCGGAACAAAACGGTTCTTTATTCCAGGGAAAGCCCTCGTGGATCAGGAGGGATTTCTTGGGGAACTCATCAGGAAGATAATATCATGATTGGAATTTCAAAGCTCTACTGCGCAACCGTGGAACCCTCTGATGCCTTGCGGTATTCCCGTGACTCAGGCACCCTGCCCTCCCACCTGCTTCAGTTTTCAATAGACAAAAAGCCCGTGATCGTGTGGAACATGACACGAAGGTGCAATCTGCGCTGTGTTCACTGCTATGCACAGTCGGAAGATCTCTCCTACGACAACGAGCTTGACCGGGACGAGAGCCTCGCCATGATCGATAATCTGGCCGAATTCGGGGTTCCTGTCATCCTGTTTTCCGGCGGCGAGCCCCTTGTTCACCCAAGGCTTGCCGAATATGCCGAATATGCGGTAAAAAAAGGCATGAGGGCGGTTATCTCCACCAACGGCACCCTTATCACCAGGGAGAAGGCCAGGGTTTTAAAAGAGATCGGCCTCTCCTACGTGGGCATCAGCCTTGACGGTTTAGAGGAGACCCACGACAATTTCAGGGGCATGAAAGGGGCCTTCAAAAAGGCGATGACCGGCATACGGAACTGCCAGGAGGCAGGAATCAAGGTGGGGCTCAGGTTTACCATAAATAAACGCAACGTCTCTGAAATCCCGGGCATCTTTGATCTTCTTGAAAAGATGGAAATCCCCAGGGCATGCTTTTACCACCTGGTATATTCGGGCAGGGGATCGGCCATTGCCAACGAGGACCTCTCCCACGAGGAGACAAGAAAGGTCCTGGATCTGATCATGGAGCGGACAAAGGACCTCCACGACCGGAACCATCCCAAAGAGATTCTCACCGTTGACAACCATGCTGACGGTCCCTACCTCTACTTGAAGCTCCTTGAGGAAGATCCAGAGCGGGCGGCCGAGGTTCTGGAACTCCTCCAGATGAACGAGGGCAACAACTCCGGGCGTGGGTTTGGCTGCATCTCCTGGGACGGCGAGGTATATCCGGACCAGTTCTCAAGGGACAAGAGCCTTGGTAATATCCGGGAACGTCCTTTTTCTGAGATCTGGATGGACGAGACCAACGAGTACCTCATGAAGCTCAAAAAGAAGAAAGACTACGTCAAGGGCCGGTGTGCAGAGTGCCGCTGGCTTGACATCTGTGCGGGAAATTTCAGGGCCAGGGCAGAATCCATTGCCGGCGACCCCTGGGATACTGACCCTGCCTGCTTTTTAACCGACCTTGAAATCAAAAAGAAGGATTAATCAGACCATGCTGTTTCCAGATTACAGGGCAAGACGCCTCAGGGAAACCCCCAACTTCAGGCGGATGATACGGGAAACCACCCTTCTTGTGGATGACCTTATTTACCCCCTTTTTGCCGTGACCGGCAAAGGCATAAAAAAACCCATTCCATCCATGCCCGGTCAGTTTCACCTCTCCTGCGACATGCTGGTCAAGGCCGTAAAAGAGGCCCGGGATCTTGGAATCCCTGCGGTGATGCTCTTTGGGCTGCCCGACACCAAGGACAGCCTTGGAACAGGGGCCTATGCAGAATCAGGCATTGTCCAGCAGGCGATCAGGGCTGTTAAGGACGCCGTTCCAGATATTGCCGTACTCACCGACGTCTGCCTCTGCCAGTACACGGACCACGGCCACTGCGGCTTGGTGGAGGATGGCAGGATCGACAATGACTCTTCCCTTGATCTTATTGCAAGGACCGCCCTTTCCCATGCCAGGGCCGGGGCTGACATGGTGGCTCCCTCAGACATGATGGATGGACGGGTGGCTGAAATCCGTCTGACCCTTGATGAAGAGGGCTTTTCCAACATTCCCATCATGTCCTATGCCGTGAAATACGCCTCGGCCTTTTACGGGCCGTTCAGGGATGCGGTTTCCTCGGCCCCCAAGTTCGGAGATCGGAAGACCTACCAGATGGATCCCGGCAACGCCCTTGAGGCGATCCGGGAGGCCACCATGGACATTGAAGAGGGGGCCGACATCATCATGGTGAAACCGGCCCTCTCCTACCTTGACATCATCGGCAGGCTCAAGGACGAGATAGATCTTCCCCTTGCAGCCTACAGCGTGAGCGGAGAGTATGCCATGATCAAGGCAGCTGAGCTCATGGGCTGGATTGACGGGCAGAAGATGGTCATGGAGACGCTTTTATCCATCAAGCGTGCCGGAGCCGACATGATCCTCACCTACTCGGCCGTGGAAGCTGCTAAGGCAATCAACTCAAGGGGATATTAGATGAACCCCATGCACTCTGAAAAAAAGAGTTCACCAAATCAACATTCCCATATCCTCAGGCTTGTGGCGTGGGAGACCACCCGGCGGTGCAACCTTTCCTGCGTCCACTGCCGGGCCAGCGCCGAGGATCATGTTTACCCGGATGAGCTGGACACAAAGGCGTCGTTCAGGCTCCTTGACCAGATCCGGGAGGTGGGCGAGCCCATCATCATCCTCACCGGCGGCGAACCTTTGCTCCGGTCGGACATATTTGACATAGCCTCCTACGGCACCTCCATCGGCCTTAGAATGGTCATGGCACCCAACGGAACCCTGATCACCCGGGAAAATGCCCTGAGGATGAAAGAGTCGGGCATACGACGGATCAGCATCAGCCTTGACGGTGCAACAAGAGAGAGCCACGATAAGTTCAGGGGCGTAGACGGCGCCTATGACGGTGCCCTTAACGGCATAGCCCTTGCAAAAGAGGCGGATCTCGACTTCCAGATCAACACGGTTATCACCCAGACCAACCTCCACGAGATTCCCAGCATACTGGCCCTTGCCGAATCCCTTGGGGCCGTGGCCCACCACATCTTCCTTCTGGTGCCAACGGGCCGTGGCAAGTACATCGTGGACCAGGAGATCAATGCAAAAGAGTATGAACGAACCTTGAACTGGTTCTACGATCAGAGGGAGAAGAGTTCCCTTCAGCTCAAGGCCACCTGTGCCCCCCACTACTATAGAATCATGCGCCAGCGGGCAAAACAGGAGGGCAAAAAGGTAAGCTTTGACAGCCACGGGCTCGACGCCGTGACAAGGGGATGCCTTGCAGGTACAGGCTTCTGCTTTATCTCCCACACGGGAAGGGTGCAGACCTGCGGATTCCTCGACGTTACCTGCGGCAACATCACCAAAACCCACTTTAAAGAGGTGTGGGAAAACTCCGAGGTATTTAACAAACTTCGAAATATCGACAACTACGAGGGTAAATGCGGGGTCTGCGAGTACACCCGTGTGTGCGGCGGATGCAGGGCACGGGCCTATGAGGCAACGGGCAACTATATGGCTGAGGAGCCGCTTTGTACCTATCAGCCGAAGGGTAGTAGGTAGCTCTTAGCTTTTAGCTGTTAGCTGTTAGCTGGAACACACTATACTTTTGGATAACACCATATGGCGGTTATCATCAATATCGGATAAAACTACATTGATTTGATTCTTTTATAATTTGGCGGTCTTAAAGACCTGAAATAGATAGGATGAAGGTTAGAATGAATTCACCGTGCCCAATTTGACTTTATGACGTAAGATTCATACAATACTGTATCATTGAATAACGTCAAGCTTGAAACCAACAGGGAAAATCAAATGACACGTCTGCACATCAAGATAAAAGATTCAGAAAAAGCCATGATTGTTATCAATTTATTGAAGGAATTGCCTTTTGTTGAAATTGAAGGCAGCACGATTGATAAAAAAGATGACACTGCCAAGAAAAAAGCCAAATCGTTGGAAGACCTTTTTGGATTATGGGAAAACAAAGACATTTCCCTTTTGAAGATTCGGAAAAAAGCATGGGACAGAGGTGCTATAGAAAATGATACTCTGTGATACAAATATATTTATCGAAGCGTTCAAAAACAATCCATCAGCAACCGAAACGCTCAGACGTATCGGGTTTCAAAATATTTCACTGAGTGCTGTAACATTGATGGAATTGTATTTCGGAGCGTTTAATAAACGGGAATTGGCCAAGATAAAAAGCCGGATGAAACACCTTGAGACGTTGATTCTGGACAGATCGATTACAAATACTGCCATCAATCTAATCGAACAATATTCAAAAAGCCATGGTTTGCAAATACCGGATGCCCTTATTGCTGCTACTGCAATCTGTCACGATATGGAACTTTTGACCTATAACGTTAGGGATTTTAAATTTATTCAAGGAATCAATCTGTTTTCTGACAACTGAAAATTACGACATCCAGTCACCCGCAGGTCACGTTGAATTATTGTGTTCCCATTGTCCGCAAAGGGCACCCGCAAGGGGATCCCCTACAGTGCCAGCCATATCGTCATACTCCGTAGAAACTCCCGCCGAAACATCATAGTGGGAGTCTCGATTTTAGAGCCCTCTTTGGTTTTCCTGACCGGAACATTCAAAACCAAAGGGGGGAAATATTTAAGAAGGGTCAAAGCGACCTCCGACGTTTTGCGGTTCCGGTCAGGATAACCAAAGGGGGCGGAATGACACTATTGCCCACCCAGTACCATCATGTTTCAACCCTCGTTGTGGCCGGACGTCATCTCTTGCTCCGGCCGTGTTGATTATTTTATTTAATGGAATTAAGCATCAGCGTGATGGGCCGATCCTCCTCGCTGCTGCCGGTGAATCTGACCGGTCCGGGCCTTCGAAAGCAGTCGTCCCCCGGCTCTGCCGCAAGCCATTTTTCCCTGAGGGCCTTGACCACCCTGAAGGCGTTGGATTCAATGTCCACAATGCTCTTTTCGATCACCAGGGAGAGCCGTCCCTTTCTCTCCTCAAGGTGCATCAGACCTGCAATGGGAACACCAAGGGGCTCCCATTTGCTGAACTCATGCTCAAGGTTCTTTATCACCGCCATCTGGCCGGTTGCTCCGTTGGCAATGAGGCTGAAGGCCGCCAGGCCAAGGTTGTAGGTGTAATTACAGTCGAATTTAGTTGGATCACTTCCCCGACCGTCATACCCGTAAAAATGGATCTGTCTGTTGAACTTTGGAACAGACTTCTTAAAAATCTCCTTCACGCTTTTCGGCAATTTTTCCTCATCATCGATGAGTCCTGCGGCGAGGAGCGTCTGAGTCAAGGTCTTTACGGAGATGATCTTCTCCTTGACCAGGAGATAGCCGTTCCCATCATAATTTTTAAACATGGCCCGCCCAAACGCCTGGGCATCGAGTCCATCTCTCTCCATGAGGTATTCATAGGAAGAATTGCTTATCCCCACCTTATAAATTCCCTTTTCCCTTAATATTTCGAGATAATCGGTCACCATGTCCATGATGATCTTTTCTGTTTTCACCTGGGAGAACTGGAAATTACCATGGGTGTCCCGCTCAACCAGCAATCCCTCCTGGAAGAAGGATGGAAGATCGTTGAATAGTTCGTCATCCCGCTGATTCCAGATCGGAGATGCGGCCCTGTCGCTGATACCCCTTGACAGCCTTCTCAAGTAGTCGAGTTTTGCGTCAAGGGTGGTAAACGAAGAGTGAAAATCAAGGTCATGAACATTGTTGAACTCGCCAATGATGGTGCTCAGCTTGATGATGAAAGTCTGAATCTCGTTGATAAACTCAAGCACACCCTCGGGGATAATCATCACCCCGTAATTTTTGCCGCTGGCGGCCCTTTTCACGATGGTTTCACAGATGAGCCGGGAAAGGTGGCGAAGGGTCATTCCATAGGCAGTATAGTCGACTTCACCCCTCTTGCTTGCGGCATCGAGGCGTTCCTGATCCACATAGTCGGCAAGGTCCTCGCCGATAAGCGTGAGATTCGCATGGGTCTGGAGGGCAACCTCAAGGGCCAGATGACTTGCCACCCGCCCCATCACCTTGCACACGTGCCAATACTTGATATCGCTCGAGGCGTCCGTGCAAAGATTGCTGATATTCTGAGCAAAGGCCCTTGCCGCCGTATGAAAACCAAACGAGGTTGAGCAAAGCACCTCACCGTCCTCGGTCTTGACCTGAATATCTCCATCAATGGTCTTTGGAACACCTAGGACCTGGACATTGTCCGCCTTTAGTTCCTGGGCAAGAAAGGCTGCATTGGTGTTGGAATCATCCCCCCCTACAATGACCAGGGCGTCCAATTCAAGGGTCTTGCAGGTTGCCCGGGACAGGGCCATTTTCTCTTTGACATCAATCTTTGTACGGCCTGTTTTGATCATGTTAAAACCGCCCATATTCCGAAAGGCATCCACCAGGCTCTGGGTTATTTCAATAAAAGAGCATTCTAGGATCCCTGCCGGACCCAGTATAAAACCGTAAATTCTGGAATGAGGATTTGCCCTTTTAGCTGCATCGAAAATCCCTGAAATAACGTTGTGTCCCCCGGGGGCGGGACCACCTGAGAAGACAATGCCTATATTCCTTTGACGGGCAAAGCAGGAGCGCTCCTCTCTATTGTCTCTGGTTCCAGGAACGATCTTTTGAACCTGGTTGTGGATGATGTCGGGCAGCACCTTTTCTGCCTCCCGGTCCCGGGCAAAGCGATATTGGGGCTGATCCTCGAGCACGGTGAATTCCTCGGAAAAAACCGGGCATACTTTGGGTGAAAAGGCCCGCCTCTCTATGACCTCTCTATTTGTATCTGCCGTGACACTTTGGGTTTTAGCGTGATTTAGAAGCGTCTTAATATCAATCCTGGATAAATCTTTCATGCAAATCTCCATTGCTTTTAAATTAGGACCACCCTGTTTCGTCCGTCCTGCTTTGCCTGATAAACCGCACGATCAGCACGTTCCAAAACATCCAGGGGAACGGCATCATCCTCTCGTACCTGGGTGACTCCGATACTCACGGTAACCGTTACCGTATCGTTCTTATAGACAAACTCTATTTTCTCTATGGTTTCTCTTATTTTTTCTGCAACATTTTTTGCATTTATGCCTTCTGTCTCCGGCATAATCAGCACAAACTCTTCCCCCCCGTACCGGGCCAGCATGTCATTTTTGCGGATAAGGCTTGAGGTTTTTTTTATGATCTCCTGAAGACAACGATCGCCGATGGCATGACCATAGCTATCGTTGACTTTCTTGAAATGATCCACATCGAGAAAAAGCAGGGAAAAAATAGAGCCATACCTCATAAAGCGCTCCATCTCTTCCTCAATCCTGGCGCTATAGGCTCTTCGGCTGTTAGCCCCGGTAAGGGGATCATGATTGATCTTTTGCTCAAGGGTTTTAGAATGCTCGGTTGCATCAGTAAGTTCCTTTTTGAGCTTGACAAATTCAGTTTCAAAGGCGTTTTCATTTGTCCCGGCAAGCTCCTTGATCCCCTGTTCTTCGGCAATTTTTTCCTTTAATGCCACTTCGATGGTAGCAAGGGAGCTTGCCACTCTGCTCTTTAGCCCTTCAAGATCGCCGGCCAGGCCAAGGGCTTTTTTTGCCTGGGAGATCTCACCTGTGAGCACCAGATCAAACCTTTCACCCGGCGCAATCACGGCCTCGAACTGATCAAACGAGACCCGTATAATCTTTTCCATCTCAAGAATCTGCCGCACAATATCCTTGACAAAAAACGTTAATTTCCCCCTGTCTTCGTCAAGATCGGCTATATAGTCCATGAGAAAATCAAACAAATCGGCCCTCACCTGGCCAATGGTTTTGAAATCATCGGCTTTGATAATCCTGTCTAAAAAAAGGCTCAGGGGGGCGAGATGGGCTGACTCAAGGGAAAAACTCAAAGTTTTTATGATTGAAGCATACTCCTGTTTCAACTCATCAATGAGCCGATTGCTGGATCCTTTAAAAAGGCCGGCGAGCAAAGATTTCCCCTTGTTCCTGTCCGGTTCTTCAACCAGTATGGCCTGGTGGAGCGCTTGAAAAAGAGACTCAAGTTCAGGAACAGTGGCACCTTGTTTATGTTTAACTGAAAGGGCCTTGAGTACGGATGCAATTTTTCTATCTTCCTCCATAACAAGATCAATGATCAGGGGAAGATATCGTTTGTACAGATCTTGAATGTTTTTAAAACGATCCTCGGCCGCATTGTTCTCCTTGATAAGGGTATTTTTCTGGGATTCAAGGCGATCAATCCTGACTTTCAACTCATTAATCTGCCTGTTGTCGGCCTTTTCATTCATGGCGCAAACCTCTCTATTCTTTCCTGTACAACCAACCATTGCAAAGTTCTTGTCAGATCTGACAATTACCATGCCCCCCACCCTTTGGCAAATGGAAATTGCTATTGGCAAGTGACTTGCTGGAATCTGCCTTATCTCTTGATAAACCAGGCGCAATTATGTAAAACAATGTCAAGATTTACAATATGACTCCGGCCATGCCGGTTATTCAAGGAATTAGTTATTGTGGCGATTAATCTGTTTAAAAAAAAGGAAGCTGTGCCTTTAAAAAAGGGTGGAAGTACAATATTAGGACGGCTCAAACAGGGGCTGTCCAAAACCCGGGACATTCTTTTCACCGATATTGACGAGCTTTTTTCCAAAAAAAGAAAAATCGATGCCAACCTTTTAGAGGAAATCGAAGAGAGTCTGATCATGGCAGACCTCGGGGTGGACCTCACCCTCAAGGTGATGGATAATATTTCAAAAAAGAGTAAAGGCATGTTAACCGCCCATGAGCTCAAGGATCTCTTAAAAATAGAAATCCAGGCCCTCTTCCCGGAGGAACCTTCAGGACAAGATCAGGGTGACCCCATAAAACCAAGGGTCATCATGGTCGTCGGCGTGAATGGAACCGGCAAGACAACCACCCTTGGCAAGCTTGCCATGCGGTTTAACCGCCAGGGTCAAAAGGTTTTGATTGCGGCGGCAGACACCTTCCGGGCCGCCGCCATCGAGCAGGTTTCGGAATGGGCCGCACGGGCCAACGTCGGCATTGTAAAGCACAGGGACGGCGCAGATCCTGCGGCCGTAGCCTTTGACGGTGTGGAGGCTGCCCTGGCAAGGGGGGTGGATGTCTTACTGATAGACACGGCAGGAAGACTCCACACCCAGAAAAACCTCATGGAAGAGTTGAAAAAGATAAAACGCACCATCGGTAAACGGCTTCCGGGTGCTCCCCACGAGGTACTCATGGTCCTTGACGCCACCACCGGACAAAACGCCATTTCCCAGGCGACCCTGTTCAACGAGGCCGTGGGGGTTACAGCCCTTGCCCTGACCAAGCTTGACGGAACTGCCAAGGGAGGCATCGCAATATCCATTTCAGGTACAATGAAAATCCCGTTGAAATATATTGGTCTTGGCGAAGGGATCGACGATCTTGAAGAATTTAATTCCCAGCAGTTCATCAATGCTTTGTTTGAAAAGGAGTAAACCATGGCCGTAGTTGTTCAGTACATCGTCGTCAGAAACGGAGTCGAAAAAATGACCTTTGCCACAAAAAAAGAAGCCGACGCCCATGACAAAATGCTCGATATTGCCGACAACGTTGCAGCATTTTTAAAGGCAAGTGAAATCAAACTCAGCGACGATCAGAACGAGCAGATTTCCCTGTTCCTGGCCCAGGAGCGTATCAAGGTTGGCGCTATTTTAAGGGGTGTAACACCATCAAAGGCTCCGGCAAAGAAAAAAACAGACAAGCCCGCTGCTCCCAAACCTGAAGCAAAACCAAAGGCAGCAAAGAAAGCTGTAGATAGTGAGTAGTCAGTGACGATACTGCGGCCAACAGGCCAACACCTAGGGCAATTCATGAATTGCACCTACACCACCACCGCCCGTCACCACAACACCACAAAGTGTTATTGTCCAAAACTACAGAGCCTGATAAAAGTATAACCATGGCGGGTGATCAAGGCGTTCGGCGGACTGGGATTATTTGTTCGCAAAGTTCCAAACTCGTGATATAATGCATAATATTGAAAACAATCTGAGCATTGGAGTGTGAAATGTGAAACAATTTAAGATAGTTGTTGAAAAACATCTCGACACGTACGTTGCGTATCCACTTGGTTTGAAAGGGGTGGTTATAGGGGAGGGCGATTCCTATGAATCCGCCTTAAAGGATGTGAAATCAGCCATCAAATTCCATATCGAAACTTTTGGGTGTGACGAAATAGATTCCGATCCACCTATTCTCGAAGTATTCATTGCTGAGGCTCAGGTGGCCGTTTGATGGCAAAATTTCCAGCTGATGCTCCTCTACAGAAAGTCATAAGCACTTTAGAGCAACTTGGTTTTCGGTTAGTCCGTGAAGGGAATCACATCGCAATGCTGAAGGAAAATCCTGATGGCACACGTACACCGCTTACAATTCCGAATCATACTGTTCTAAAAAATTCGACTTTACGAACAATTCTTACTCAGTCTAAAATTCCAAGAGATGACTTCTTAAAGGTATATTTTTCCTGAGCTCGGGAACAAATAATTACCCAACCTAGGGCCACTATTTACGGCCTACTACCTACTACCTACTGCCCTTACAAAGGCCTGTTCATCCATGACGGTTACGCCAAGGGAGAGGGCTTTGGCAAGTTTGCTGCCCGAGGATTCCCCGGCCACGAGGATGTCCGTGTTTTTGCTGACGCTCGACCCAACCCTGGCACCCTGTTGTTCAAGCCGCTGTTTGGCCTCGGACCGGGTCATGGTGTTCAGGGTGCCGGTCAGGACCACCCTTTTTCCATTAAAGAACGAGGCCCCAGGCCCACCTTCCTGTTTCACGGGTCCGTGATCTTCAACGACCACACCGTTTTCCATCATTCGATCAATGGTCGCCCGGTTCTCCTGGTTGGCAAAGAATGCCACAACCGAGTCTGCGGTCTTGGGCCCGATCCCTTCAATGGCGTTCAGCTCTTCTCCGGTCGCCTTTAAAAGGGCGTCAAGGCTTAAAAAGGTGTCGCACAGGACAAGGGCCGCTGACTCCCCGGTATGATCCATGCCAAGGGCAAATATAAACCGCCTTAACGGTACGGTTTTAGAACCTTCGATGGCCTTGACAATGTTTGCCGCAGATTTTTCGCCCATGCGATCCATTGCCGCAAGGGTCGGCCGGTCCAGGATGAAAAGATCGGCAAATGAGGCTACAAGACCGCGATCCACAAGCTGGTCAATGAGCTTTTTACCGAGCCCATCCATGTCAAATCCACCCTTGGAGACAAAGTGAATGAGCCGCTGCTTTAACTGGGCCTTGCACGAGGCGTTGATGCATTTAACAGCGGCTTCGTTTCCAAGCCGCCTCACACTGCTCTTGCACACCGGACAATGGGTCGGCATGACAAAGACTATCTCTTGACCGGTTCTTTTCGACTTTACGGGCTTGATCACCTGGGGAATAACGTCCCCGGCCCTTTTCACAAGGACCGTGTCATTGATTCTGATATCCTTGTTTTGAATTTCGTCCTGGTTGTGAAGGCTTGCCCTTGACACCATGACCCCGCCGATGCTCACAGGTTCCAGGAGTGCCACCGGGGTAAGGGTTCCGGTCCTGCCCACCTGGACGATTATATCTTTGATTACGGTTGTCTCCTCCATGGCGGGGAACTTGTATGCAATGGCCCACCGCGGGCTCCTTGCCTTGGTTCCAAGGCGCTCCTGGGCCGAGAGATCATCAACCTTGATCACCATGCCGTCGATCTCGTAAGGAAGGTCCGGGCGCAACCCATCAAGGGCCTTGAACCGTTCAAGGGCCTCGGCGAGGGTCAGGCGGGTCTCTATTAAGGGGCTGATTCTAAACCCGAGGGTTTTCAGCGCCTCCAAGAGTGCGGAATGGGAATCTATGTTGAAATCATCGATGAGATCCTGCGCAAGTCCGACACCATAGACAAAGATCTCCAGGGGCCTCTTTGCCGTGATCCTCGAATCCAGCTGGCGCAGCGAACCTGCCGCCGCATTCCTGGGATTGGCAAACAAGGATTCCCCAGCCTCCAGGCGGTTTTTGTTCAAAGTTTCAAAATCCCCGGCATTGATGATCACCTCTCCCCTCACCTCAAGAATTTCCGGGACCTTTCCCCTGCCATAGGGGCTTAGTTTCAGGGGAACAGAGGATATGGTCCTCACATTGTCGGTGATCACCTCGCCCATTGTGCCGTCGCCCCTGGTCAAGGCAAGGGTCAGACTTCCATTTTCATATCTTAGTTCCACAGCCACCCCGTCGAGCTTTGGCTCCACAGTATAGCGGATATCTCCATGGCTGATCTCTTCGGTGTTTAAGATTCTGACTGCCCGGTTATGGAAATCGATCACGTCCTGGTCGTTAAAGGCGTTGTCAAGGCTCTGCATGGGAATGGTGTGCCGGGCCGTCTCAAAGGCGGTCAACGCCTTTGCCCCGACTCTTAGTGTCGGGGAATCGGGAGTTGAAAGTTCCGGAAACCGGGCCTCAATCTCCATGAGGCGCTGCATCATCCTGTCGTATTCGGCATCGGAAATTACAGGGTCATCCATCCCATGGTAGCGGATGTTGTGGTGATGGAGCTCCTGCTGGAGCCTTACGGCCTCTTTTTTGAGCTCCTCAAATGATGGTTGCGGTGGCGATGATGAGGATGGTTCGGTCATTGGTCTCTCTTGGAAAAATCGTGGTAATTCGAAAACTCGCATCTTGAAAGATCGAGGAGTAAGTCTGAAACCTGCTTTCTCACCGCTTTAAACTGTTTTGATTTAAACCCCGGCTTCCAGGTCAAGGTGGAAAGGTCATCTGACACAACCAGGATTGCGGCGATTTTCACCCCCCGAAAACGGGCAACCGCAAAAAGAGCCGCACATTCCATATCGACGCCCACCGCCCCCATATCCCTGAAAAATTCGATCTTACGGGGCGTTTCCCGATAGATAGCGTCCGTGGTCCAGACGGTTCCTGATTTAAATGGAACCTTTCTCTTATGCAGCCCATTGTAAAGCAAGGCCTTAAGAGCTGGATCAGGGAGGATCAAAGGAAAATCCCCGCCTGTTTCCATGTAGTTTTTCGAGGTGCCCTCGTCTGACAGCCCTGCCTCCACAACAACGATGTCGCCGATGGCAAGACCTGCTGAAATGGAGCCGCACCAGCCAAAGACGAATATGGTTCCGGCCCCCCTGGCAATGAGGTTCTCCAGCACCATGGTGGCATAGGGCGCACCCATGTGGGGGCCGGAAAACATGGTTCCTGTTTCTGATTGAGTGAAAACAGACCCCATGAACAACGGGCCGCAGGTGCCGGCACCTGCCCGGGATTTAAGATGGGCAAAATCCGGGGCCGTACTCACCATCACGGCCACCCCGTCTGATTCAGGGCCTTTTCCCATCCCCCGGGACCCTGCTGCCCCATGGAAATTGGTTCCATGGGGAGCAGCCCCGCGGGGAGAGACCCGACAGGGTGATATTACGGCCTCATCATTCAGGTCCGACCAGGTCGGAAAGCTCATCCTTTACCTCGTCTATTATATCGTAGATCCACATGACATCTTCGATACTCAGCCTGCCCGCCTTGGATGGGGCACGATCTGTGCCGTCTTTTTTCTTTAACACCCTGGGACCGATCTGAAGCTTTGGCTCTCCATCGGCATACTGGTGTATGGATATTATCAACCCGGTTTCTTCACACTTCCATTCATTTAATTTTTTGTCCTTTTCAGGATCATAACCTGCCATGATACCTCCTTAGCATCAATTTATAGTTGAGAAAAATCCGCAATATTGCTGAACAAACCCGCAACCGATGAAAGCAGGGCCATGCGGTTCATGCAAATGGCAGGATCTTCCGCCATGACCATGACATCATCAAAGAGCTGATCCACATGGGGACGAAGGGTTGAAATTTCCCTCAAGGCCGCTGAATAGTCCCTGGCCTTAATGCATTGCCCCACCCGTATGCTCACCCGGCGGCATTCCCGGTCAAGGATTTTTTCCGCATCGCTGTTAAAAAGGTTGACATTTACCAGGGTTTTCTCGTCTGCAGAGCCCTTTTTAAGGATGTTACCCACCCTCTTGAATGAGGTTGAGATCGGCTCAAAATCAGGTTCCTGCCTCAGGGTATCAAGGGCCTTAACCCGGAGAAAGGCGTCAGGCACATTGTAGAACGGCACGGACAGGGCTGCGTTGACAGCTTCCCTTGAAAACCCCTGATCCACAAGCATATTTGTCATCCTGGCCTTGAGGAACTCCAGAACCCTGGTTGAGATTTCATGCTTTTTGTCGGGGTCTGTCTGGTAGAGGGATACCCCCTTTCGGACAAACGTTCGAAGGGAAAAATCAAACCCTGCCTCGACCATTATCTGGAGAACTCCAATGGACTGGCGTCTCAGGGCATAGGGATCTGAGGCGCCCGTGGGGATAAGATCGGCTGAAAAACAGCCGCACAGGGTGTCTATCTTATCGACAATGGCGAGGAGTTTTCCCGTGGGAGTATGGGGCAGATCGCCCCCGGAACAGACGGGCCTATACTGCTCTTCAATGGCCGCTGCCACCTCTTCATCTTCCCCTCCCTTCAGGGCATACACCCGTCCAATTGTCCCCTGGAGTTTTGTGAACTCAATGACCATCTGGCTGACAAGGTCGGCCTTGGAAATCCTCGCCGCCCGCATCACCCGCTGTTTCAACTCATCATCCCCATTGACAAGATCGGTCAGGGCCTCGGCCAGGGTTACAAGACGCTCGGTTTTTTCATAAAGGGAACCAAGGCTTGCCTGGAAGGTAACGGCCTTGAGCTTTTCCACAAAATCGTCCATGGTGGACTCCAGATCCACATGGAAAAAGAACTGGGCATCGGCTAACCTTGCCCGGATAACCCTGCCATGGCCCTTTGCCACGACATCCATGTCCCTTGCCCTTGTATTGTTCACGGCAATGAAGCAGGACATGAGTTTACCGTCCCTGTCGGTCAGGGCAAAGTACTTCTGATGTTCGCGCATGGCGGTGATCAGCACCTCGTCGGGAAGCTCCAGAAAAACCTCGTCAAAATGACCGACCACAGGATAGGGGTATTCCACAAGATTGTTGACAATCTCCACAAGCTCCTCATCCTCCAGGATGAGGGCATTGACCCCGTCGGCAGCGGCCTTGATCTCCTCCTTAAGGATGGTCTTTCGCTCTTCCATGTCTGCAACCACACCCGCCCCTCTAAGCGTGTCAAGGTAGGCGTCGGCAGATTCAAGTTCGAGACGTCCGGGTTTCATGAAAGAATGACCGAATACAAACGATGAAGAGCGAATGTCGCCCACGGTAAAGTCGAGAACCTTTTCCCCCAGGAGGGCCGTAAGGGAAACAATGGGCCTTGCAAAGGTGACATCAAGACTTCCCCAGCGCATGCTCTTGGGCGAGGGAATGGCCTGGATCAGTTCAGGCAGCAGCTCCTCGAGAATGGCTGCCGAGGGGAGACACCGCTCCTGGATGACGGCACTAAGATAGGGGCCCTTGCCCTTGTCCACAATGATGATCCCGTCAGGGGTGATCCCGGCCTTTTCTGCAAACTTGACCCCTGCAAGGGTGAGTTGTCCGTCCTTGTCAAAACCTATGCGCTGGGGAGGTCCCATGAGTGTTGTCTCGGTCGGGGTCTGACTCGCCTGAACATCCTCGATCATAAGGGCAAGGCGCCGGGGGGTTCCAAAAACGGCTCTCTTGCCGTGACCGATTCTTGCCTCGGTAAGGGCCTTTGTCACCAGGTCTGAAAAAGCTGCAAGGGCCGGGGAAATATACCCTGCCGGAATCTCCTGGGCACCGATTTCAATGAGTAAGTTATTCATTCTGACACCTTTTTTTTCTGTTTTCCAGGCCTGTTCAAGAGGGGATGGCCCATCTCTTCACGCTGGGCCACATATGCGGTTGAGCAGGCCCGGGCGATGTTTCTGATTCTTCCGATATACCCGGTACGTTCCGTCACGCTGATGGCTCCCCTTGCATCCAGAAGATTAAAGGCGTGGGAGCACTTCAGGCAGAACTCATAGGCGGGCAGAACCAGCCCCTTTTCAATGATTCGGAGGGCCTCTGACTCGTAGCGGTTAAAAAAATCAAATAAAACTTCAATATCCGCCACCTCGAAGTTATAGGTGGACTGCTCCACCTCCTGGCGGTGGTAAACATCCCCATAGGTTATGGTGTCGTTCCACTTTAGATCGTACACGGAATCAACGCCCTGGAGATACATGCAGAGCCGTTCAAGCCCATAGGTGAGCTCAACAGACACGGGTTTCAGCTCAATGCTGCCGGCCATCTGGAAGTAGGTGAACTGGGTCACCTCCATGCCGTCAAGCCACACCTCCCACCCAAGGCCCGAGGCCCCCAGGGTCGGCGACTCCCAGTCGTCCTCCACAAACCTGATGTCGTGATCCATGGGATCTATGCCAAGCTTTTTAAGGCTCTCGATGTAGAGTTCCTGGATGTCTGGCGGGGAGGGTTTCATGATCACCTGGTACTGGTAATAGTGCTGAAGCCGGTTCGGGTTTTCGCCGTAGCGTCCGTCCGTGGGCCTCCTTGACGGCTGGACATAGGCCACCTTCCAGGGTTCCGGCCCCAATGCCTTTAAAAGGGTGGTGGGATGGAAGGTCCCGGCACCGACCTCTGTGTCGTAGGACTGTATGAGAACACAACCCTTTTCGGCCCAGAAATTTTGAAGGGTCAAAATAACGTCTTGAAAATTCATTATCACTCTCTCTTTTAGCTTATTATAATTCCAATTGGATCAATTTTTGTGTTTAACAGATCTGCCCCAGGGTCCTGTTCAATAATACCGAGCCAGTCGGCCTTTAAATCTGCAAGGTCCCTGCCCGTGCCCATGGCCCAGATGCATCCGCCGCCGCCGGCACCTGTGAACCTTGCGCCGCAGGAGTTTACCGCTGCCCGCTCAAACAGCCGGATGCCGGTTTTATCCAGTACATCGGGCGTCATCTCAAGCCTCAACAGAGTCTCCTGGTTCATCAGCCTGCCCGCAAGGGGGTAATCCTTTTTTGTGACGGCTGCGGCAAATTCTTCGGTCAGCCGGGCAATCTCCCGCCAGATCCTGCGATTCCGGCCGGCAAGAAAACCTTCCACCCATCGACCGTTGATATCCTTTGACTCATGGGGATTGCCACAATACGCCACCAGAAGATGGGGGTCAAGTTCCCCCGGCTCAAAGTTAAGAACGAGATTTTTCCGCACAAACAAAGGCCCGTTCTGACCAAGCTGCCAATACCACTGGTTCACCCCGCCAAAGGCTGCGGCAAGCTGATCCTGGGCTCCGCAGACAACACCCGCCACGCTCGCTTCAAGAAAGTGGGCCTCCATGGCAATGGCACCGGGGTCAACGGGGCGTCCCTGGGCACCATAAAAGGCGGCAATAATGGCAACGGCGGCGGCAGATGACCCGCCAAGGGCACTTCTTGGGGGAGATGCAGAATCGATCTGGATATGAACGCCCCTGGCATTAAAATAGGCGGCACAGGCAAACATCAACCCCATGGGATGGTTGAAGGGAGCCTCGTCACCATTGAACTCGGCGGGCTCAAACCCCCTGGAAGAGATCCGTATCCTTCCCCGGGTCCAGGCAGAAAGGGTGACGGTGGTCCTCAGATCAACGGCCATATTCACCGTGGATGGATTTATTCCATTAAGGGGAATGTAAAAGGTGGCAAGATCAAGGGTGCCCCCAAAATCCATTCTGCAGGGAACACTCGCCCTTACCTCCCGATCTTCAAGCAGCTTATGATAGTTCACCCGACCTCCCTTATTCGCCTCAAAAACAGGAGACTGTTGACCTCCCGGCCAAGGTGACAGGGAATGAACGACTCAAGGAGGCGCTCGCCCTCTGTCACAGCATTGGGGGAGAACCTGAGCCTGTCAGCCCGGTTCAGATCCGAATTGTTGATCCACAGGAGCTGCTTCAGGGTTCCCCTGGATACGGTGATACCGTGACACCCCCGGCCTGTGGAATCAGGATCTGTTGAATATTGGTTGTTAACTATCTGGCCGCCTCCATTCCGGTTGATTGTACGTTGGTCGATTCTGTTCTGGCCAATTACGCTCCGGCCCTGGGCACTCTGTCTGTCTGCTCGCCGGCATCGGTCGCAGACAAGGCTTCCCTTGGAAAAATCAAAAAAAACCCGCTGCTGAGCAATGCCATCAAGGGCGGTTGAACAGTTTCCGCAGGAGGTAAGATCAGGAGCCAGACCAGACAGATTCATGAACCGGATCTGAAACAACAGGCTCAGAATTTCTTTCTCCATGGAGCCCTGGTCAAGAGCCTTAAGCACGTAAAAGAGAAGATTGTAGAGATCCTCCTGCTGCTTGCCCTCTTCGGTGGAAAAATTGATCAACTCAAGCCAGTAGCAGGCATACCCGGTTTTGACGACGCTGGTCCTGATCTTTGCAAAGGGGTGGCACAAATCCACAAGGTTGAGCATGGGCAGGGCGTTTTTACGCCTTGGCCACGTACACTCGAGGTTCATGACGGAAAAGGGTTCCAGGGCTCCGGCAAACCGTTTGACGCTTTTTCTGGCATTCTTTGCTATCACCGAAATTCTGCCCATGGCGGTGGTAAAATAGGTCACGATGAGATCGTTGTCACCGTACTCGATCCTCTTGAGAATAATTCCGTCTGTGGAAAAACCGGACATAGGCCTAAATCTCGAGCAACGTGGTTGCGATCATGAAGTAACAGTACACACTGACGATGTCCACCGAGGTGGTGACAAAGGGCCCGGTTGCAACGGCAGGGTCAATGTTTGCCTTTTGAAAGAGCATGGGGACGAGGGATCCCATCAGAGCAGCAACCGTCATGGAAGAGACCACAGCAAGTCCCACGGCAAAGGCAAGCTTCATGGCAAGGGGTTCGGTGTGAAATCTGACCTGGGCAACAATGCCGATGAACACCCCGTAAACAACCCCAAGGATCAGCCCGATGGACAACTCCTTGAATACTACAGACCACAGATCCCGGGTGCTGATTTTGCCCGTTGCAAGCCCTCGAACCACGATGGTCGACGACTGGGTGCCGATGTTGCCGCCCATGCCCGTGATGACCGTAATAAAGGCTGCAAGGTAGGTAAATCTGGCAAGGCTCTCCTCGAATCCGCTGATGATGAAAAAGGCACAGATACCTCCCAGAAAGCTGGTAAAGAGCCAGGGAAGACGAATCCTGGTTCCCCGGAGGATGGTCTGGGTCTCGATGTAATCGGCACCCACACCGGCCATCTTGAGGATGTCTCCGGTAGCCTCTTCGCTGATGATGTCAATGACATCATCCACGGTGACGATTCCCACGAGGCGGTTGTCATTGTCCACAACCGGAACGGCCAGGAAATCGTACCTTGCCACAATATCTGCAACATCCTCACTGTCCGTGTAGGTCTTGACCGATACGATATCCTTTGCCATGAATTCCTTGAGCGGCCGATCGGGCTGGACAACCACAAGCTGGCGCAGGGAACTGACCCCCACGAGTCTGCCGTACTCGTCGATCACATAGACGTAAAAGGGCATCTCGACACCCAGGAACTCGTTCTGGAGGGCTGTAATCACATCCTTTGCGCACATGTCCTCCTTAAGGGCGATAAAATCGGGCATCATGATGCTGCCCGCAGTATCATCCCTATAGCTCATGAGGTGCTCGACCTCCAGGGAATCCTCTTTTTTCATCCTAGTGAGAATCTCGTCGGCCATCTCTTCATCAAGGCTTCCAAGGAGTTCGGCCGCATCATCTGCCGGCATCTGCTCAAACATCTGGACAAGGTCGTCAAGGGGAAGGATCTTCACAAAATCGACAAAGGTGGCCTCTTCAAGTTCCGTCAGGAGAACGACCTTTTTATCAAGGTCCTTGATGAGATTAAAAAGGGTCTGCATGCCCACCGGGGTCAACTCTCTGAAGACAATTGACAAATCCGCCGCATGGGTCTTCCGCACTATGTTTTGAAGGGATTTTGTGGCTCCCCGCCTCAAGAGCCGTTTGATGCTCTCCAACAGTATTTCATTTCGATCCCTGGTCATCTTTCACCGCCTCTTTTTGCAAGCTTGAGCATCAGATCACTTCATTCTTGAGCATCCTTGAACATCATATCATTGTTTTAATGTGGGATTTTTCCCTCAGGGATTCGAGCCAGGAGTTGAACTTTTCTTCAACAATCTGGTCGTATAATTTTCTCTGGATCTCCTCCTTTACATCATCAAGGGGGATCTCCCTTGTTTCAACAATCCCGTCAAGGAAAAAGATCTGGAACCCCTGGTCCGTTGAGAGTACATCGGTGTACTCTCCCTGGTCAAGCCGGCCAACGGCCGTCTGCAGCTGCTTCGAAAGGGTGTCCAGGGTAAAGCTGCCGAGGAGTCCGCCATCTCCGGCATTGGGTGCTTTGGAAAACTCTCTTGCCAGATCCTTGAACTCTTCACCATTTTCAAGGCGTTCCCGTACGGAGGCGGCGACATCCCTGTCGGTCAAAAGGATATTTAAAAGTCTGTATTTCCTTACCCCTGCATACTCGGCCATGTTCTCGGTATAATAGGCCGCAACCTCCCTGTCCGTGACAACCACCTTGGATTTGACGCTGTAGTTGATCAATTTAGGTCTTAATATCTCCTGGCGCATCTTTTCCCGATAATCGGCAAAGGTCATACCGTCCTGATCAAGGGCCTTTAAAAGATCCTCCTGGGTCATTCTCTGGGCCTGTTTAAGCCTCTCAATGGCGGCGTCGATCTCCTTGTCGGTCACCGTGATATTATACCTTCGAACCTCCTGGTCGGTAAGCATTCTGTCGACCATGCGGGTCAGCATGTCGGACCTTAACTTGAACAGGATCTTCTCCCTTTGCTCACCTGTGTAACCGGCGGAATTTATATTGTCCACATAGGGACGAAGTGCCTGGTTAAGCTCGTTAAGGGTTATAACTTCGTCGTTGACTATGGCGACTATCCTGTCAATAACTTGAGCATGTGCAGCTTGAGACAGGATAATCACAGTTCCAATTGCCACTATAAGCGATAGTACCAGTGCCTTTGCCTGGGCACGATTAATCATTCTCATTATCAACGGTTAATCCCCCTTTATTCTCTTTCACGGATTTCAAATAACGGTCTACGTTCACCCGGTTGATCAAAACAGGATACTCCTCTTCAAGTCCTTTTATCCAGGCGGGATACTCAGCCTCAGCCTTTGCCATGCGGATCTTTTTAATCAGTTCAGCCTCATCCGGCATCTCTTCAGAGTTGTTTTTTATCTCATTATACCCGGCAACCATCTCCTGGGGAGATATCTCCACCTTCTGCCTCAGGTCTTTGTCTATCAGACGCTCAAAGAGCAGGTTGAGTTTAAGCCTGTACCGCCAGAAATCATGGGAGATCGCATTTTCAAGGAGCATTTTTTCAAATGAATCCTCCGGATAATCCTGCCTGATATAATTCTCCTCAGCCTTTAACTCCTCCGGTGTGACAAAAATGCCCCTGTCCCGGGCCGCACGCCTTAACACCAGCTCCTCTGCGAGCTGATCCACCAGCTGAATAACAAGGATATTATACTCGTCCGGATTATTCTGAACACCATAGGGATAGGCAGCCCGCTTAAGCTCCAGCTCCTCGCTGAACTCTCTGTCTGTGATCGCAAAGTCCCCGGATTCTAAAAGGTACACTTCGTTTTTCTCCTCTACCTCCTCGCCGTTCTGGCACCAGGGAATCAAGGAGACAAAAACAGTTATCAGGGAAAAAATAACCCCCAAAAGAATGACTCTCATGTGTCTAACCATTGACCCGACATTGAATCTCCCCCTATCCCACCGCTTCGGGAAACTTGGTTTTTATAAAACATAAATTGTTACCACGTAAAGCTTTAGTTTTCAATAACATTCTAAAAGCCACAAGGGCGACCGCAAGGGATCGCCCCTACGTTAAATATAGTCGAACGTTAACCCAACATAGGAACTAATTCCATTATCCGCAAATCCGGTCAAAGGTTAACCGAACCTATAAACTGACTGCATCATCCATAAATCGAATCGAAGGTTAACCGAACCTATAAACTGACTGCATCCATGTAGGGGCTCCCCTTGCGGGTGCCCTTGTGGAGGCAAAATCATGGGTTGACAAGGGGGGCAATTGTCTGAAGAATCTTTTTTGCCTCTCCAAGGGCCCGGGTAATGGGCTTGGACTTGCCGCCAACAGAGAACCTGAGGGTGTTTTCCGCCATGAATTCATGGGCAAAGGCCAGGGTGGAAATGCCCCCGGCAAGGGCCTGGGGCCGTCGCTGGTGAATGGCTGAAGAGACAAGGGTCAAAGAGGTGGTGGTAAGGTCGAGCTTTTTGATTCCGGCCCTTACGCACAGCACCCTTAACATGATCTTTAAAAGCATGTTGCCGGCCTCTTCGGGCAGCTTTCCAAATCTGTCCACAAGCTCCTGCTGCATGGCGGCAACCTCTTTTACCGTTGTCATCTGGGAGAGTCTTCGATAGATGGTGAGGCGCTGTTCAATGGATTTTACATACTCGTCTGAAATAAAGGTGGAGAGGGTCACGTTGATCTCAGGCTCCAGGGGATCGGTCAGGGGCTCTCCCTTGAGATCAGCCACAGCCTCGTCCAGGAGTGTAAGGAACATGTCATACCCCACGGCCGCCACATGGCCGGACTGGGAACCTCCAAGGGCGGAACCAGCTCCCCTTATCTGGAGATCCTTCATGGCAATCTGAAAGCCCGATCCAAGATCCCTGTGCTCCATCAGGGCGGCAAGCCGTTTCTGGGCGTCCCGTGTCAGGCGGTGTTCTTCTGGTATAAAGAGATAGGCATAGGCCTGTTCCTCTCCCCTGCCGATCCTGCCCCTTAACTGATAGATCTGGGAGAGTCCGAACATGTCGGCCCGGTTGATGATCATTGTGTTGGCAGACGGGATATCAAGCCCTGATTCAACAATGGTGGTGGAGACCAGGAGATCTATTTCACGGTTGATAAACTGCACCATGACCTTTTCAAGGGCTGCCTCGGTAAGGCGTCCGTGGGCCACGCCGATCCTTGCGTCAGGCACAAGCTTCTTGAGGTTTTCCGCTGTTTTAAAAATGGTCTTGATGTTGTTGTGGATGAAAAAAATCTGCCCGCCCCGCTCCATCTCCTTTTGAATGGCACCCGCCGCAATGGAATCGTCGTACTCGGATATGTAGGAGACTATGGGCTGTCTGTCCACTGGGGGCGTGGAAATAATGCTGATGTCCCGCATGCCGGTAAGGGACATGTGAAGGGTTCTCGGGATGGGGGTTGCAGTAAGGGCAAGCACATCAACGGTGCTCCGCCGCCGTTTAAGGGCCTCCTTGTGCCTCACCCCGAACCGCTGCTCCTCATCGATGACTAAAAGCCCGAGCGCTTTAAAGGCAATATCCTTTTGCAGCAGCCGATGGGTCCCGATGACCACATCGAGTTTTCCCTGTTCAAGGTCCTTTACAATCCTGGCCTGCTCGCCCTTGGTTCTAAACCTTGAAAGACTCTCAACGTTTATGGGATAGTTGGTAAACCTATCCCGGAAGGTGTGAACGTGCTGCTCGGCAAGGATGGTTGTGGGAACGACAATGGCCACCTGTTTTCCATCGGTCACTGCCTTGAATGCGGCCCTGATGGCCACCTCTGTCTTTCCATACCCAACATCCCCGCAAACCAGGCGGTCCATGGGGGTTTCAGACGCCATATCGTCAAGCACATCATCAATGGCCTTGAGCTGGTCCGGGGTCTCCTCGTAGGGAAAGGTCGCCTCGAATTCGTTGAAAAAATGATCCGGCCGACTAAAGGCAAAGCCTTTCGCCACCCGGCGTTCGGCATAGAGCTTTAAAAGCTCGCCCGCCATTTTCTCCACCTCTTTTTTGGCCTTTGCCCTGGATTTCTGCCAGGTCTTGCCTCCGATCTTATCAAGGATCGGCGAGTAACCGTCCACGCCGATATATTTTTCCACCATCTCCATGCGGTCCACGGGAAGGTAGAGACGGTCGTCATCCCTGAAGGAGATGAGAATGAAATCACCGGTTATGCCGTCGAGCTTCAGGGTCACAAGGCCGTCATACCGCCCCAGGCCATGCTCAAGGTGAACCACGATATCACCATCCTTAAGCTCCTCGGGTGTAATAAACTGGGACTTTGCCCGCCGGGTTGACCCTGCACTTCTGCGTCTCTTTACACCGAAAATTTCCTGATTTGTGACAAGGGCTAATCCCAGTTCAACCGAAACAAAACCCCTTGTCAGGCTTCCGGATGAGTACCCTGGAATGCAGTAAATACCAGGCTTACGTGCTTCCACCTCGGAAAAGTCCTTTAGGAAGAGAGGTTCAACTCCATAGGGCCTTAAGAGGGAGACAAGACGCTGGGAGTGGGTGGTGCTGGAACAGACGGCAACTGCCCGCATCCCGGAGTTTTTCTTTTCAATAAACCAATCTGCCAGGGGCTGCAGCAGACCCTCGGTTTTCCCCCCTCCCTTGAGGGCGGAGGAGAGGAACGAATTGTCCGCCAGGTCAAGGGAGAGCTCCACGCTGTCAGGAAGCCGCTTATCCATGGTCAAGCGCTTGAAGCTCAGGGGGTTCTGCTCAAAGAGTCGGGACTTGACCCTGGACCACTCCGTGTAGAGAGATTCGGGAGGAACCGACAGACGATTTTCGGCAAGGGCCTGGGTATAATTTTTCCCTGCCTTTTCTTCAAACTCAATTGCACTTGCCTCGATATTCAGGGGGTCTTCCAGTAGAATAAGGGATTGGCCTGGGAAATAGTCGATAAGGGAGTCAAGCTCGGGATAAACAATGGAGAGCATGCCCTCCATGCCGGTAAATCTACCATGTTCCCGGATCTTGTCCACCAGATCTCGAATCAAAGACGGGTCAACCCCTGCGTCGGCCCCTGCCCTCCTGAGTCTCCCCAGGATCTCCGGCAGCTGTGCTGGATCAACAACAGCCTCGTTGGCGGGGATTATCTCGATCTCCTGGATATCCTTTATTCCCCTCTGGGTTACGGGGGAAAAAAAGCGTAGGGATTCCACATAATCCCCGAACAGTTCCATGCGTACGGGGAAATCCGCAGACGGGGAAAAGAGATCAAGAATACCGCCCCGTACTGAATAGTCGCCGGGTTCTTCAACAAGGGAGGTCCTGATGTACCCACCGGCATTGAGGCGCGCCACCAGAAGATCTCGATCGATCTCCTCATTGCTGACAACGAGATCAGCCGCATGGGCAAGGCGCTTTTTTGGTATCACCTTGAGAAGCAGGGTGTCAACGCAGGTCACGAGAATATGATGCTCCCGCCTTGAGATGAGCCTGTAAAGGGCCGCAACCCGCCTTGCCGCTGTTTCGGCGTGAAAGGAAAGGGCCTTAAAGGGCAGAATGTTGTACCCGGGAAAATAGATCACCTGCCTCTTGTTCCTGGGAAGGTAGAACTCAAGCTCATCCATGAATTCCAAGGCTCGTTTTCTATCAGGAAGAACTACGACCAGGGAGCATTCACTGCTTGCAAAGAGCTTTGCTGTAATATAAGCTGAACCCGAACCGTGAACTCCGGTCAGGTCCAGGCTGGTCTGTCGTTTGGCTATGGTATCAGACAGTTGCTTTATCGGTAGTTGTTTTGGCAGTAATTGTTTTGTCATTGGCAGGCAAGTCACTCGTATTCAAGAAATTCAAACATTTTTATATGGAGGGCAGCGAGGTGTCAAGGAGAAAAAGCCATGGATAGGGTAAAGAAGGTTGCGCTTGTGCTTGGAAGCGGCTCTTCCAGGGGATGGGCACATATCGGTGCCATCGAGGCCCTTTTGGAAGAAAACATCCCCATTGACCTTATTGTCGGATGCAGCGTAGGCTCCTATGTGGCAGCCGTTTATGCCGGCAACGGGCTTTCAAGCTTAAAAGAGTTTGTCCTGAGCATGGACGGCAAGAAAATTTTTTCTTATTTTGATATTGTAGTTCCCCGTTCCGGACTTTTAAACGGCACCAGAAGGCTGAAAGAGCTATTTTCCATGCACACCGAAGCAACTCTTTTTTCAGACCTTACCATACCAGTGACCATGGTGGCAACCGATCTTGCAACCGGAGACAAGATTGTGCTGAAATCAGGAGAATTAATGGAGGCCCTCAGGGCTACCATGGCGTTTCCTGGCCTGTTTGCTCCTGTAAAGGTCAAAGACCGATGGCTTGTGGACGGAGGACTTGTGGACCCCATCCCCGTCGGCATAGCAAGGGCCACCGAGGCCGACCTTGTCATTGCCGTGGATCTCAACAGCGGCCTTGTCTCCCGCAACAAAAACCACTGCCAGAGCCAAACCAAGACGGATGAACACCAATCCCCCCTCGCAGAAGAACACATAAATGAGATGACAAAGAAACTGATGGAGTTCTACACAAACGCCGAAACCAGTCTCAAAAGAAAGATGTCTGATTTCCTCGGAACAGACCCCACCATGCCGGATATCATGGAAACCCTGGCAAACTCCATGGGCATCATGCAGGATCGAATCACCCGGATAAACCTTGCCGTGGACCCGCCGGACATTCTGGTCCAGCCCCGCCTCGGCCAGACAAAAATGATGGATTTTGACCATGTGGCCTATGTCATTGAAGAGGGATATATTGGAGTAAAAGAAAGAATCGAGGATATCAGGAACCTGCTGTAGGTTTTGCTTGATACCGGGGAAAAACCCTGCTATATAGTAAAAGTTTTTCAGGGCCGATGTAACTCAGCTGGTAGAGTAGCTGATTCGTAATCAGCAAGCCTGCGGTTCGATTCCGCACATCGGCTCCAGTAAACACCCCGCCATTCAAGCCTTTCGGCAATTTATTCAACCCACCTTAAAAAATTAAAACCCGAGGCTCTCAATAAATTAATAGCAACATATCCAGAACATGGATTTGCAATAGATAGAGACGAGGCTAAAGAGCTTTTTCAAAAAGGTTAGAGAACCTAACGAATTTGAAATTGAATTAGCAAAAACATTATCGGTAACTTCTGATAGTTTCATTGAAAAATCAAACTCCCTTGTTTTAAATTTGACAAAGCACTATATTACCGATAAGGAAAAAAACAGACACAGAAGGAGGAAGCCCTTCTCACCCCCCAGATGACTTCACAAACAAAAAAAGAAGTTGATACGGAAAAGACCAACAGGAGCTGTTCGGATGTGAGGGCTTTACTTCAAACATAGCAAAGAACGACTTTTTTCTCTCCCTTCCATAAGGAGGAACGGCAAGATGGCCGACATGACAATAAAAGAAAACAAAGCATCTTTTGATGTAAGTATCTTAATCAAAAAAGAAGACGGCATGTACGTTGCTCATTGTTTAGAGCTTGATATCGTTGCTGTCGCTGACAGTATCGATGAAGCACAAAGAGAAATGGTGTCCTTGGTTTGTGCCCAGGTAGATTATGCTTTTTCAAATGGCAATCTGGAGAACCTTTTTCATCCTGCCCCCGCAGAAGTATGGGAAAAATTTTACCGATGCGGGAAAAGAACCGAAAGAGAGTATCCTTTAGAGTCTGGATTTCCCCAAACAGATACAAAAAAACAAAAAGCATTAATTCCACCTTGGTTGATCGCCAAAACCTGTGAAGTGAATAACGACCTGTGTTATGCCTAAAAGACCATACAAATACAGGGAACTAATCAAAAAGTTAAAAGATTACGGTATTGTAGAAATGGCACGAAAAAGGGGGAAAGGTTCCGAAACTATCCTTTTAAAGCCAGATCCACCCGGCTCGACACAAGGGCTTCAATACCCCATTAAAAACCATGGTGGATCAACTGAAATACATATTCCCGTTATTAATGCAATTATGAGACGATTTAAGATTAACGTTAATGATTTTTGGGATTAACCCCTTGACACCCATCCCCTGATATGCAGTTCTGACCCTGCTAAATCCGTACATGCTCTCTCCTATGGGAGAGAGCATGTACCAAGACAATTTAAAGCAAAATCTTAAAGCCAAAGGGACCGCAAGCCCTTTCGGTTTTTTTGATTCTGCGGCTGCTCCCTCCTTTTCCCACCAGATAGACCTTTCCACAATTTCAAAACCAAAACAGTTTATATTCAGAAATCCCAACCTCTTTCCATTCGTGCCTGTCGAGTGTTAAGACCGGTCCTCGAACTTGGGAGTTTATTCGAGATTATTATCAGCAAGGATCGAAGACAGGCTTTCAATTTTTTATATCGGAAGGAATAAGAGGCTTACAAACTGGCAGAGGAGGCAGGCGGTTTTGTATGGCGAGATCGGTAAGGACAAACTAAAGAGGCTATCTACGGAAGGGAAACAAACAGGATGGTTCCCCTGAAGCTGTCAGAGTCCAGGGAAAAAGAAATCCTTGCCAAATTCAAAGAATTAATCTAAACGTTTGAGTTGAAGCTTTTTAAGCGGGGGAAATATTATTATGTCAAAATCTCCAGGGGGAAAAAGAAATCCCTTGTAGGTTGTCCGATAACACCCTCAGAGCCGATACTTTAGCTTTCAAAGTTTTGCGTGAGGCCCTTGGAGATATCCCCTTGAGCTTTGTCAGTCAAGGCAAGATGGGAACATATCAGGCAGGGACAAATAAGATTTGTCGGCAAGGAAGATACGGAGAGGATAATTCCATTGTTACCCGGGGCCATTAGCGGTATAGAAAAAAAGATATCCGAACGACAAAAATTTATACGGAGGTTTTGGCAGAAGAAATGCACAGGGGAATGGTGAAATTGACATATGATTTTGGAAAATAAAAAAGGCTGTTTGCACCCAATAAGCACCCAATAGACACATAACAGCCTGATTTTATTCATCCACGCAGCTGATTCGTAATCAGCAAGCCTGCGGTTCGATTCCGCACACCGGCTCCAGTAAACACCCCGCCATTCAAGCCTTTTCGTTAAAAATTTTTTATTGCAATGATAGATACGGTTTTAAAAGAGCTTAAGGGGTTACATCCATGAAACTAAAAAAATCTTTCACATCTATACTTCCAGCAACCCTGATTGCTTTGTTATTTTTCCTTTCCATTCCAGCAGCAAGGGCTGAAACCAATCCCACTGCAAGGGATCTTGCCCAGCAGGTGTTTGACAGGGACCGGGGTTTTAACTCAAAAGCCGATGCCATCATGGTACTTGTCAGCAAAAACGGCCACAAAAGAACCAGGACCTTTAAAAATCTGCGTATGGTCAAGGACGATCTGGAAACCCAGCTCATCAGGTTCACCTCTCCTGCCGACATCGAAGGCACCGCCTTTCTCACCGTTGAGCAACCAGGTTGGGAAACAGATCAGTTCCTCTATCTTCCGGCCCTTCGCCGCACCCGACGAATTGTCTCTTCCCAGAAAGCCGGCCGGTTTGTGAACAGCGATTTCACCTATGAAGACATGGAGCGCCACAGGGTTGACGACTACGACTACACCATCATCGGGTCAACCACCACGGCAGGGGTTGACTGCTACATTCTTCAAACCATACCCAAGCCGGGAACCGCTTCCCAATACGCCAGGACCACAGCCCACATAGCAAAAGCCGCCCTTGTGCCCCTTTATGCGGAATATTTTGACGCCAAGGGGAAAACGATCAAACAGTACAAGGTACTGAATCTTGAAAAGATACAGGATATCTGGACGGAAACGACGGTGATGATGGAGGATAGTAGGAAAAACCACCAGACCTACATCAAGACCCAACAGATCGAATATAATACAGACATTGATCCTTCCCGACTTTCCAGTGAGACCTTAGATGAGTACTGACATGATGGTGCCCAATAGAGTCAAATCCTGGTTCTTCTTTTTAGCAGTTATGGCAATACTTCCCCTTCTCAGCCTGCCGGTCCAGGCTTACGAGTTCCCCGCCAATACAATCATTGAAACCGGCTTTATCCAGGATACAGCCTCTGAAACCATACTTCCGGACAATCTTTTTGACCTGGAAGAGAGCAGCACACAAAAACCAGCAGACTCCCCCCTCTCCCTTTCAGGATATGTCCAGACAAGGGGTGCCATGGACACCGTGGATAATTCAGGAATGGAGCACAATACGGCCTTCAGGAACAAAACTCATGTTGAAGCCAAGTATAAAAAGCTCATCACAGTTTCCGCCCTGTCCGATTTTCTCTATTTTGGTGACGACAACTTTCAGAAAGATTATGATCTTGATATCCATGAAGCCTATATCACATTGCCCGTTAATAAAATGACCATCACCCTTGGCAAAAAGATTCTGCGCTGGGGAAAAACAGACCAGTTAAGCCCGGTTGATACCCTTAACCCGGAAGATTTCCGAGAGTTCATCGTGCTTGACTATGAAGACAGGAAAATCCCCGTATGGATGGCAAATTTACAGGTTAAATTTGAGAAGTTCTCCCTGGAAGGGGTTTACATGCCAAAGTTTGAACCTGCCCGCCAGGACTATTTTGGCACGGACTGGAGTGTATTTTCCCATATTAAACAAGAGATACGGGCCTCCTCCCTTCCAGACCAGCTTAAAAATTACGTTAACGGCATCAACATCAATGAAACCGACCCGGATGATAGTGGGTTTAACGGAGAATTTGCCATAAGAGCCCGAACCTCTTTAAATGGGTGGGACCTGGGTGCCACCTACCACTATGCCTGGGAGGACCTGCCTTTTTACAGCAATTTCCCCATCAAAAACTTCGCAACTGACGGGTCCATGGATGGTGAGAGCATGATATTTGACCTGGCTGATGCCCGGGACGAAAACATCGAGATCAGCTATCCCAGGGTGCACATTGCCGGATTGGAATTTGAGACCACCCTGGGGAATTTCGGGATTCGAGGAGAGGCTGCCTGGCAGGATCAACAATCCTTTCTCACATCCAGCCTCACCTCCAAACAAAGCCCCACCCTCTTCTATATATTGGGTGCCGACTATTCCGGCGTAGACTGGTATGTAAACCTTCAGCTCAGCCACAACCATATTTTTGATCATGATGACAGCTTTCTCTACTTTAAAAAAGACACGGTCTCCCTTTTGGGGGAAATCAACAGGAATTTATTCTCGCAATGGCTTGAAGCATCCCTTCATTACAGCATCACCCTGAACAACGACCATGAGTATTATCTCTCTCCCCGTCTGACCTATACCTCTATAACCAACCTTGACCTGACCTTTGGCGCCCACATTTTTGAGGGGGATTCAACCTCCTTTATCGGACGGTTTAACCGCAATGATCAGTTGTTCCTGGATGTCACCTATCACTTTTAACAACCGGCCAGCACGGCTGGAGCTAGGAATGGCACCCGGCTGCAACGAACATGGAAACTCCGGTGGCTCTTTGACGGATTGTTTCGATTTGCATGGCCAATCTCAACCCTTTGCCCAACTATGAGAATAATTTTCCCTTATTGTGAAAACTTTTTCTCAACAAGTATGATTCTTTTTTCTTAATCTTTACTTTCAATAAAATCTTCCAATGTTTTTTTGTGCTGAATAAGCCTACCTGTTCCCTTCCCCCTTAAAAGGATCTTTCACCAAGCCTGTGCCATAACGATCATCAACCCCATCATGCTCCTTTGGGGCTTTGGTCACAAAATCGCACTGTTATCTTTACGTCCCCCTATGTCCATGTGAACTTTTTTAAAATATTCAGCATAGCCTTTGCAATGCTCCCCATCCCATAAGGTTTAACGCAGCAAGCAATCACAAATCCCTTTAAAAAACAACACACCATGGCATCTTCCTTGCATTCATCTATAGACCAATGGACAGGTAAAACCCTTAAAAACAAAAAACTCTTAAAAAAATAAGGAGGTGCACACTACAATATTAAGAGATACATTGGAAAATGGAATAATTGGATAGATGCACAGTCAAATATAGCATCCCCAATAAATACGAAACTATCTAAATCAACCAACAAAAAAAGGAATGAAACGCATGAAAAAAACAATAATAGCAATGTCCGTGACATTTTTATTGCTTATCAGCATTACCGCTGCCAATGCCTATACCCTCAATGCCTGGGAATTTAATTTAAGCAAACTTAATGGACAATCTGTGAGTGGCAATGTTTTAACTGGTTTGAGCGACTCCATAAATATTGACCATATAATTTTAAATGGAGCGAGCACCATTACCCAGACTGTAGTGGGAGGCTCAGCCCTTGGTCAACCATTTACAGATAGCGGATATCTCCAGCTCACAAGTTTTCTAGCAGAAGGCGCAGCTGCTACCAGTAATTTTGATCTTACTGATCCCCTCTTTACAAATTTGTACGTCTATGCTCAGTTTGACGGTTTAACCGGCAACTTAAACATGGATGGAAGCATTAAATTCACCCCTGGCAGCGGATCGATAAAACTCTACCTTACGGATGATGGAGCTCTGAATTACAATTCGACTAATAGTTATTTAGAGATAGCAGAATTTGCCCTTGTGGACCCATCAGG
>Ga0265295_1000402_pt1 | contig 88587 bp, 69 predicted proteins | sample Munlansysbiofilm_FD_192503 | JGI IMG/M metagenome (GOLD analysis project Ga0265295, IMG submission 192503) | Leachate microbial communities from a municipal landfill in Southern Ontario, Canada - Methane capture system biofilm | ecosystem: Engineered > Solid waste > Landfill > Unclassified ... | reverse complement strand
CATTCAAATCCGCCGGAATCGAATACCGACCACCGCCTTACTGATTACTTTTTTCTCTGCGTTCATCTGCGAAATCTGCGGGCAACTTTTTACATTTAACTCCCCCACTCCCAACTCCCCACTCCCAACTCCCCACTCCCAACTCCCAACTCCTCACTCTTCACTCCTCACTTTTCACTTTTCACTCCCCACTCCCCACTCCCCACTCCCCACTCCGCACTCCCAACTCCCCACTCCGAACTCCCCACTCCGAACTCCTCACTCCCCACTCCCCACTCCCCACTCTTTTCCTCGTGTCCCTTGTGGTTAAGCTTTTCAGCGGAAATCTTCGGAATAAAACAATTAATATGTTTCATTTTTCTGATTATAGTCGTTAAAACATAATTAAACTTTTACTTTTGCAAAAAAAAACAATATGCAAGCATCAATAATAACAATTGGGGACGAAATATTGATAGGTCAGATAGTTGATACTAATTCGGTCTGGCTTTCTAAGGAGTTAAATAAAGCAGGAATAATTGTTAATGAAATTCGATCCATAGGCGATGATAAGGAACAGGTTATTTCAGCAATAAATGATTTGTTCGAAATTTCAGATTTTATTTTTATTACTGGTGGTTTAGGTCCTACTAAAGATGATATTACTAAAAATGTTTTGTGTGAACTTTTTGACTGCGGATTAGTGTTGAACGATGATGCTTTGCAAAATTTAAAAAGACTTTTGGGCGTACGCGGCATCGAAATTAACGAGCAAAATTATTCGCAAGCATTGGTGCCAGAAAAATCGCAAGTCTTTGTAAATAAAGTTGGAACTGCCTGTGGTATGATGTTGAAAAGAGGAGAAAAACTCTTGTTTTCTATGCCAGGAGTACCATTTGAGGTAAAGTATTTAACTGAGTTTCAGTTTCTACCTTATATTAAGCAGACATACAAATTAGGAAATATCTTTCATAAAACAATACTTACATCCGGTTTACCCGAAGCTGTTTTAGCTGAAAAAATTGCAGATTGGGAAAATTCTTTACCTAAAGAAATTAAATTAGCATTTTTACCTACACCCGGATATGTGAGATTAAGAATGAGTATTTATAACGCTAACGATGATTTGCTCGCACTTGCAGATAAAAAACTTAAAGAGTTGAAAAATATTATTCCAAAGTGTTTTAAATCGTCTGAAGACCTGGATCTCGCAGTACTGGTGGGTACTTTGTTGACTAAGTATGGCAAAACGATTTCAACTGCCGAAAGTTGTACAGGTGGTAAAATCGCATCAATGATAGTTGAAAATGCTGGCAGCTCTGCATACTATAAAGGCAGCGTAGTTGCTTACGATTATGAGGCTAAAGTAAATGTGCTTAATGTAGATAAACATATAATGGAAGAATTTGGTGCGGTTAGCTCGCAAGTTGTTGAACAAATGGCACAAGCGGTAAGAAAACTTTTAAACACAGATTATGCTATTTCGGTAAGTGGAATTGCTGGTCCCGATGGCGGAACTCCCGATAAACCTGTTGGTACTGTGTGGATTGGTTTAGCAACTCCCGAAAAAACATTGAGTGAGAAATTCTTGTTTTTTTATGATAGGAAAATTAATATTTTGAGAACCACAAATACGGCTTTACTAATGTTGATTGACGAGTTAGAGGGAAATTAAATGTTTTTACGAATTGTTTTTTGTTTTAAAGGTGTTTGTAATTTATTAGCACTAATAAAATAATGAAATAATTGTTGCCACCGCCAAGCAAATTGAAGCAATCCCGTTAGTTGTACCAAAAGCAATATTTACTTTTGAGATATCATTAGGCTTTACAATTAAATGCTGATGAACTAATAGTGCTGTAAATACTCCTATACCTATCCATTGTATAAAATTTGCAGACATAAGAATAGCCCAAAAAAGCAAGAACATTACCGCTATAAAATGCAATATAGTAGAAATCCATAATGAGCTTTTTCGCCCAAGTTTTGCTGGGATAGAGAATAATTTATACTTTTTATCAAACTCTTCGTCTTGAAGCGAATAAATAATGTCGAAACCAGCAGTCCAAAGTAAAACCGATGCCGATAACATCATAATTGCAAAGCTAAACGTCCCAGTAACTGCGATATAAGCCCCAGCAGGAGCTATTGCAAGTCCCAATCCTAAAAATATATGAGATAAAAATGTAAAGCGTTTTGTGTATGAATATCCAAGTACGATTAATAGGGCAAGAGGAGATAAGATTAAAGTGTAGATATTGATAAAAGAAGCAGATATGATAAACAGAACAGAGTTTATTATTGTAAATATTAGTGCATTTTTTGCAGTGATTATTTTTTTAGGTATTTCGCGTGTTTCAGTTCGTGGATTTTTTGCATCAATAAATCTGTCAGTATATCTGTTAAACGCCATTGCACTGTTGCGAGCAAAGATCATCGACAATAGCACAAGTATTAGTGTTCGCCATTCAAAAATTTGTCCAGGTTCTTTTATTGCCATAAAATATGCAGTTAGTGCAAAGGGCATTGCAAAAACTGTGTGGCTAAATTTTATTAGCGATAAATATGACTTTATTTTATTTCTCATAAATATTATTGCAAAATTGGTTAAAATCAGTCGAACAAAAAAGGTAAAATACAAGTTTTGACAATATAATGTTCTTTTTGAAAATAAGTTTATTATAAAACAATAATTTAGTGTAGGATTTGTTATGGAAATAGTGTAACTTTAGACCACAAATTTAGTATTTTTGCGTTTAAATGAAAAAGACCTTAATTAGTTAGAATTGAGAAAAGGAATCAAAATATTACTCTTGCTTATAGTATGGATGACATATAGTGTCTGTGCTTCTTCTCAGTCAGTTGGTCTTGTTTTGAGTGGAGGAGGTTCTAAAGGACTTGCTCATATTGGCGTAATTCGTGCTCTTGAGGAAAATAATATTCCTATTGATTATGTCGCTGGAACATCTATTGGAGCAATTGTTGGCGGATTGTATGCGGTCGGATTAAGTCCTGATGAAATGGAGAAAATTTTTCGTGATGTGAGATTTACGAATTATTACAAAGGTCGAATACCTGATGACCAGTTTTATTATTTTAAAAAAACTAAAAATAATGCCTCTGCTTTTAGTTTAGGATTTACAAAAGCTGATAACGGTGTAAGTATTATGTTACCCACAAATATTGTTGCAACTCAGCCAATGGATTTTGGGATAATGGAATATTTTGCCCAATATACAGCCGCTTCAAATAATAGTTTCGATAATCTTTTTGTACCATTCCGTTGTGTTGGTGCCGATGTGTATAAGAGTTGCGAATTTGTTTTCAAAAGTGGAGATTTAGGTCAATCAATTAGAGCATCTATGACATTCCCGTTCTATTTTAAACCTGTGATGATAGATAGTGTGCTTTTTTTTGATGGAGGCATCTTTAACAACTTCCCAATTGATGTAATGCGAAATGAATTTAATCCTGATATAATGATTGGCGTGAGCGTAACTAATTATTCGGCAAGACCAAACCCCGACAATTTAATGTTGCAAATACAACATCTTATTATTGGAGCGAAAAAAGAATATAAAGTGCCAGATGATGAGGGGATTACTTTAACTATTAACTTTAAAGATGTAGGCTTATTAGATTTTCATAAATTAGATGAGTTCTCTAAATTAGGGTACGATGAATGTATGCTGTTGATGGATAGTATTAAAAGCAGAATACACAGACGTGTGTCATTGCCAGAGTTAAGAGCAAGACGTGAAATATTTAAGATGAGGGTTCCGTTGTTGAAATTTGATAAGTTTTCTGTTGATGGAATAGACGAAAAATCAGAAGACTATATTTTAAAATCATTAAAAGGTAAAACTGAAAAATTAACTATAAGACAATTTGAATCTGAATATTATAAGTTAATATCTGATTATCAGATTGAAACGGCTACGCCTATTGCAACATATAATGATTCAACAGGTTTTTTCGATGTTGTGTTGGATATTAAAAAACAAAAACGTGCGAATGTTTTGTTTGGAGCTGGATTGTCAACTGGATATTCAAACACAGGATTTGTTGGATTTAATTATAAAATATTGAACCGAATGTCTTTTTTGCTTAGTACAAATGCTTATTTTGGACGCTTATACAGTTCATTGCATCTGTCTGGACGATTCGATTTCCCTTTTAGAATGCCTTTAGCTATGGAGATTGCTGCAAATGTTAGTCGTTTTGACTTCTTTAAAGGTAATTCACGATTGTTTTCACTTGATTATAGACCTCCATATTTAATAAACTCTGATAATAATACTCGTGTTGATATTTTTACACCGCTAACCAGAATGTCAATTATTAAAATTGGACTTGCAAAGGCTCAACAGTCGTATGATTATTTTCAAATTAACAATTTTTTACAAAATGATACGGCTGACCTTACATCTTTTACTCTTAATACTGCTTATTTTAGCATTATAAGAAATAACCATAATTATATTGATTATGCGAATAAAGGAAGTCGTAGTTTAATTAGTGTAAGGTATGTTTCTGGAACTGAGGAGAATATTCCTGGATCTACAACTGCTATATCAGAAGATTATCAGGTAAATCACTCGTGGTTGCAATTTAATTTACTCTCTGATACTTATTCGCGTTTTAGCAAGCATTTGACACTTGGTGTTTATGCTGAGTTGATGATGACGACAAAGCCTTTGTTTAGGAATTACACTTCGAGTGTGCTGTCGGCACCGGTATTTTCACCGACTCCTCATAGTCGCACCTTGTTTTTGCCTAATTATCATGCAAACTCTTATGCTGCCATTGGTTTAAAACCTGTGATTTTTATTACTGATAATTTTAACATCAGACTCGAAGCTTATGCTTTTTTGCCTTTTGAAAAAATACTTAAAGTATCACCATACAATCAGGTTTATTTGCCTTATTATAGTGAGCGTTTTGCTTATATTTATTTGTTAGGTTCTGCAGGCTTGGTTTATCATACTCCGTTAGGACCCGTTGCATTTACTGTCAATTATTACGAAACAGATTCCAGATCAACGTATTTTATGTTGCATTTTGGTTATGTTATATTTAATAAAAAGGCTTTTGATTATTGATGAAGTGTCGAATTTTCCTTGTTTTGTTAGTAGGAGTTGCTGTTACCACTTTTATGAAAATATGATTACCTTTGATAAAAATTAATCGAATGAAAAATAAGTTATTTTATATTATTGGCATTTTATTAATTGTTTTAAGTTCTTGTTCGGTTGGACGTTCACTTGACGATAAGGCATGGATTGTGATTGATGGCTCTCAATATACCTATTCATTCCAGATAAACTCAAATAAATATATTGATGAGACTTTGTCTGATAAGTATTTTAGCGAATTCTTAACCGAACTTAAAAGCTCATTACTTAGTTTTAATATTGAAACTATTTCTGGAGAAGCTAATGTAAATAACTGTAATTCTGCATATACGATACAGATAAATAATGTTGAGTGTATTGAGATGTTTGAAACTGAATCTGTATTTATTGATGGTATGTCGGTAAGCCCTGAGGAATTTGATGTTGTTAGCTGCTATCTTAATTCTGATTCAAAATTATTTAAAATTGATAAGAATGGACGTAATAATTTGCTTAAAACTTGTACGGTAAGTGTGTCAAAATCAGAGCAATTGTCTAATAACCGAACATTTTGGCAAATAGTTTTTGGTTTGAATAAAGATAATTCAGAATATACATATAAGCAACTTGATAACGATGTGTTTTTTGATTTAAGTCGAAAATCGGCAAGACATACAGCAGCGAAAATATCACGAACCATTTATAAAAATTTATAAAATGACATATACAATAGTTGTAAAAACTTTATTTGGACTTGAGGAAGTTTTAGTGAAGGAATTAGAAGATTTAGGAATTAAAGATGTTAAAGTACTAAGACGGGCAGTTGAGTTTGAAGGCGATTTGTCGGATGTGTATAAGTGTAATCTGCATTTGCGATGTGCATTGAGCGTTTTGGTAAAAATAGGGCAGGAGAGGGTTAAAAATGAGGAGCAGCTTTATAAATATGTCTATTCAATTGATTGGAATGAGTATTTTGACTTGCGTAAAACCATTGCGGTTAGCGTAGTTACTGTATCAGAAACTATGAATCATAGTCTTTTTTTGGAGCAAAAGACCAAAGATGCAGTTGTAGATTATTTTCGAGATAAATTCGGAGACAGACCTAATGTTGACATCAAAAAACCAGACGTGAAGATTAGCATTTATCTTACTGATGATACTTGTAATTTGTATCTCGATAGCTCAGGACAAGCACTTTATTTTAGAGGATTTGATAAAGAAATTGGCGAAGCTTCAATTAACGAATGCCTTGCTTCTGGCATAATAAAATTGAGTGGTTGGGATTTTAAATCTGATTTTCTTGATCCTATGTGTGGAAGTGGTACTTTTTTAACCGAAGCATATATGATGGCTTGTAACATGCCAGCAGGTATAAAAAGAAAACAGTTTTCTTTTATGAATTGGAAGAATTTTGATTCTATAGAATGGAAGAAAATTTTAGCTGATGCAAAAACTAATATTTGTGATTCAAAAGCTAGTATTTCTGGTTACGACCTCAATCCTGAGGCTGTTCTTTTAGCTAAAAATAATTTGTATAAACTAGACAAGGCTAATACTGTAAAAGTTAGCGTTTGCGATTTTTTTGATTCCAAAGCTCTTTCTGAAAATGGTATTATCTTTAGTAACCCTCCTTACGGAACTCGAATTCAACTTGATGATGCAAATGATTTTTACAAAAGCATAGGGAATAAATTAAAATTTGATTATGCGGGTTATACTGCGTGGATAATCTCATCAGATATGGTAGCTATTAAATTTATTGGTATGAAACCCGACAAAAAATTGATTTTATTTAATGGTCAATTAGAGTGCAAATTACATAAATATACGATTTATAAGGGAAGCAAAAAAAATAATGATTCAGGTTATAAATAATCGGTGCATTTTTCAAGTTTGATACCTCGTGAGCCTTTAATAAGGAAAAACTTTCCTATTTCGGGTTTTTTGACTAGCTGTAATGCAAGGTCTTCGACTTTTTTAAAGAATATGAATTCATATTTATTGTTGAAATTATAAAATTCGCTACCCACAAGATAAACTTTTCGAAAATTCATATCTTCAATTTTCTCAAGAATCATTTTGTGTTCTTTAATGCTATCGACTCCAAGTTCTAGCATATCGCCAAGTATAAGGCATTTATTCTTCTCCACGATTCTGTCAAAATTGTCAATTGCAGCTATCATACTTGTAGGATTTGCATTGTAAAAATCCAGAATTAGCGAATTTCGGATAGTTTTCACATGTTGTGATCTGTTATTTCGTGGATAATAGCACGCAATAGCGTTGTCGATTGCTGTTTCAGGTACATTAAAATACGATCCAACTGTAATAGCTGCTAGAATGTTTTCAAAGTTGTATGCCCCAATCAAATTAGATTTTGCTAAACCTTTTTGATTATTAGCCTCCCATTTAACTGCGGCTTCATATCCAAACTCTGTATAAATACCTTGACAGTACGATTTTTCAGACTGCCCGTAACTTACAGATGAGTAAGTGTTTAATAATTCATTGAGTATTTCATTATCAATATTACTAAAAATAATTCCTTGGTTTTTCTTTAGATAATCATATAACTCTCCCTTTGTTTGTTTTATATTTTCAATCGAACCGAAACCTTCTAAGTGTGCTTTACCGATATTAGTTATTAGCCCATATTCAGGTTCTGCAATTTCGCACAATGTTTTTATTTCGCCTTTGTGATTTGCTCCCATCTCAATAATACCGATATCAACCGTATGATTCATCGCCAACAAAGTGAGAGGCACTCCAATATGATTATTTTTATTTCCTCCTGTATATGCGACTCTTAATTTTTGAGCTAATACTGATGCTAACAATTCTTTTGTCGTAGTTTTGCCATTACTTCCAGTAATTCCAATAATTGGGATTTTAAGTTGTCTGCGATGATAATTAGCTAGGTCTTGCAGTGCTTTTAGTGTATCGGAGACAATAAAAATATTATCTATATCTTTAAAACGTTTGTCTGATGTAACTGCGGCAATGCTACCTTTAGCTAAAGCATCTTCTACATATTTATTGCCATCAAAATTATCGCCTTTCAGAGCAAAAAATATCGAATTAGGTGTTATAATTCTTGAGTCTGTATTTATTTTTTTACAAACTTTAAAAATAGCATATATTTGCTCTATTGTATTCATAAAAAAACAAAACCCCAAAAATGGGGTTTTAATATTTTGTTAGTTATTTTTTTGGTAATGTTGGAGAGCCTACTCTATCCATTGCACATCTAAAACCGAGATCGGCTCTTGCGAGTTTTTCATCTAAGAAACGGCGTGTTCCAGGAACCATCCAATATGCACGATCTTTCCATGAACCTCCTTTAAATACTCTAGATCTATCGGAAACTAAGCTTGTCATTTGGTTACCAGTGGCACCATCTCCTTTGTTAATTTTTGGATTTGCAGGGTTAAATTGACCAAATCCCCATTCTCCGTACTCGCCCCAGTTCCCTTCTTTGTACATTTCGGGTGTTTTGCGAGTAAAGAATTGGTCGGGGTAAATAATGCTTCCGTCAGCTAACTGTAATTTACCACCTTCGAGTATCATTGACCCATCGGGCATCATTATATTACCGTCAGAGGTTTTTTCGTGTCCAGTAGGAAGAATATATGTCATATTTTGGAGGTCAACTTTTACACCATTAGGTAATAATATTTCGTTTCCTCCCGACATTAAAGTTGCACCTGGATAAATATCACCTACATTTTCAGGAGTTAAGGCACCATCAATAGGGTCATTTACTTTGATTGCGTCCGACTCAACTTGAAATCTATCGCCTTTTACCCAGTATTCTTCTGCATTTCCATTAGGGATTAAAGATTCTAAATCACCGTCCAAGTAATTCCTGTTGTCTGAAGTTGTATAGTTTTCACGACTATAACATTCTTCGTCACGTACAGGTTTACGTAATATTTTTCCAGAATAGTCGAAATAGTTTTCGGCTTCGGGAGTAAGTTCGATATCTCCTGACCTTGGATCAGTAATAACTTCATAGTCTGTATAAACATTACCTCTAAATGGTCTAAATTCGTCCATATCTTCAAAAGTAAGATCTCGATATACATCCATTACCCATTCATTAACATTACCTGCCATACAATATAATCCGTATTCATTTGGCCAGTATGATTTTACTGGTGCAGAAATATCTGCTTTATCGTTAAGTGCACCTGATACCCCCATGTTGTCTCCACGTCCACGCATTGAGTTCGCCATCATCATACCTCTTTCCTCGCCACGCACATCATTTCTAATATAGTGCCCGTTCCAAGGATATAATCTTCTTTCATAAATTCTTTCTCTGTAGTGATTACCAATATGAGCGAGTGCAGCAAATTCCCATTCAGCTTCTGTTGGTAGTCTGTAACGAGGTAAAAATATTCCGTCTTCCATTTTTACCCAGCGTCTGTCTTCTCCAGTATTTACATTTCCACCTTTGCGTCCTGCTTTAAGAGTTGCAGGATCAACATATAGGTTTTGTACTTTACCGTCTGGTCCTTTACCAGTCTCATCAATCGAAAGGTCAAGGTTTTCTGCATAAACTAAATAAGCGTCAGTATTAAATTGTTTAGCTTGATCTTGAGGAGCGACATATTTGTCAATAACGCCTTCGCGTAATAAAATCAATTCATTAACGCGGTCGGTACGCCACTCACAATATTTTGTTGCTTTTACCCATGATACACCTACTACAGGATATTGCTCGTATGCTGGGTGTCTAAGATAAAGCTCTACCATAGGCTCGTTAAATGCGAGTCTTTCTCTCCAAACCAAAGTGTCAGGGAGTGCTTCGCGATATAAAAAACGATAATCCGATGAATATACATAAGACAACCAGTAGAGATATTCGTTATAATCAATGTTTCGTACTTCGGTTTCGTCCATGTAAAAGGATGAGACTGTAACTCGGCGAGGAATGTTGTTCCAGTCGTACATTACGTCTTGTTCAACTCTACCCATTGCGAATGAACCTCCTTCAACAAATACAAGACCAGGTCCTGTCTCTTGTTCGTATCCAGGGTGGTTTTGAAAACCACCAAAATTCGGATCGTTATAATTCCAGCCTGTTGTACTCGAAGTTTCTTTTTTGCAAGAACTTATAAGAACGACTCCCACAAGAATTATTAACACAAATAAAGTATTCTTTTTCATATTATGTTGTTTTTATAATATCCAATAATTATATAACTAAAAAGAAGGACAACTTATTATGTCTTTCTTAGGATTTTTTCCATGACACTCAAATATAAATGCAACTGAAACCTCGTGTGCACCATATGTAGAGTTAGATAATCTTGATACTGTTAAATCGTAACTATATGCAAATCTAAGGTTGTCTTGTTTGAAACCAGCAAGCATAATGAATGAGTCGTACTGGAAGTTAAAGTTTTGACGTAGCCAAAAACCAGCAACAATTTGTTTACGTGCAACATAAACTCCCCAGTTAAACTGTTGAAATTGACCTTGCTGATGGAATAAAAGTTGAGGGGCTATTTTTAGTTCACCTCTACGATACTTACTACTATTAATAGGTACTTCGGTTCCAAAGTGTGCAGTTAGTTTTCTTGGAAGTACGGCATCGCTACCACGAAGAAACGACTCTGACGGTTGTGTAAGGTGATGGACAGCAACTCCAAAAAATGTTCTTTCGCTAAAAGCTAACAATCCAGCAGAAAAATCTACATAATTGCGTTGAGTATTGACAATATCTGGATTTTCAAGAGATGAATAAATAGGTCCGTAAAGAGGGTGTATCATGTTTGGAAAAATGAAATCCCAATCGATTTTTTTCATAATGTAAGATGCTTGAAAGCCTGCTGCAACAAAGAACTTACGAGTTACAGGTAATGTGTATGAATACATGCCGCTTATCATCGTTGAGGTTATTGTGCCGCCTCCCTGCACATCATTCATGAGGTGTAAACCTACGCCTCCTTGTAAGACATTCCAGTACTGATCGTAAGATGCACTATAAGTTACGTACGTTGGACCTAATGCTGGCCATTGATTTCGATAGTTTAAACTTATCCTAGGACACTTTTCTGCTCCAGCAAATGCAGGATTCAGGTAAAGTGAATTTGCATAAAACTGCGAAAAATGAGCGTCTTGAGCATTTAGTAGACCCAAACTGCCTATAAACAAGGCACTTAATAAGGTTATGTAGCGTTTTACCATAATATATTTCTTAACAACAATGCACAATATTAATAAATTTTTCTCTAATTGTAAAATATAAAATACAATAATAAGTTATTTTTGTCGTTTATGAAAATAAATAGTCAAGTTTTTTATTTTTTTTTTTATTTTATGCGAAAAATCCATTTTATATTCGTCTTTGTTTTTATTAACACTTTATTAACAGCTCAGGTTATTAATTTATCTGATTCTTTAAAGTGGCAAAGTAATAAAACTTTTATTGATAACGATCAAAATATCATTAATATTTTATCCTTTGAAAATGCACAGTTTCGTAGTGTTGATAATTTACCAGTATATTTTTATAAGGTTCAATTAAAATCTGATGTTTATGTGTCAGATATTGAATTAGTTAATGCAAAATATGAAGTTATTAACAAAGATGATTTAAACAAAGTTAAGTATCTTGAGAAAATTTCGGATACACCTGAGATGAAAACCAATATTAGTAAATTTAGAAAACAATCTTATTTGGCATTTGAGTTGATGCCTTTAAGACGCAATAAGTCTTCAGGGGATATTGAGAAACTTGTTTATTTTGAATGTCGCATTACATATCAGACTGTAAGAGCAGAGAAAATGCAAAAATCTTACACTTATAATAGTAATTTGTCTTCAGGTTCTTGGTACAAAATACGAGTGAGCGAAACTGGAATTTATAAGCTGACATATAGTGATCTTTCTGCAATGGGTTTTACCTCTTATAATAATATAGGTGTATTTGGTTATGGTGGCCTCTTATCAAAAACAGTTGGAGCAGAGCTTTATGATGATTTACCTGAAAGACCTGTTGTAAAAGTAGATGTTAATGCAAACAATGTTTTTGATAGTGGAGATTATTTGTTGTTTTATGCTGATGGACCACACAATATTTATTGGACTGAAGATATGGAACCCTCTCACGAGTATCATTCATACTCTCCATATTCTTATTATTTTGTGTCAGACCAAGGGACATGGAAACAGCCTGTGAATCAGGCATCTTTGTTGTCTTATAGTGTGCAAGTTAATAGTTTTGACGATTATGGCTTTCTTGAAAAAGATTCTGTAAACCTTTTAAATAGTGGACGCAGCTTATTGTGGCGTGAGTTTGATTATTATTTATCTCATTCTTTTTCCAAATCTTTTCCTAACCTGTCAACAAGTGATACTGCAATTGTTAAAGTTATGTTGGCTGCAAGGTCAAGTACTAAAAGTTATTTTAATCTTAATATTAATGGTATTGCTCAGAGCAATATTTATATCGAACCAACAGCTAGTAGCTCACTTGCTGCTTTTGCAAAATTTAATACTGCTGATACTTTTAAAATAAAACCTTCATCAAATACTTTTGCTATTAATCTAACTTATACAAAAACAAGTTCAAATTCAAAAGCGTGGTTAGATTATATTTCTTTTACAGTAAGGCGACAATTGGCAATTAGTAATAACTTTGTTCTGTTTCGTGATAAAAAATCAATTGGTGCAGGAGCGATAGCAAGATTTAGTGTTTCTAATGCTAACTCCTCGACAATTGTATGGGATATTACTGATAGAATAAATGTTAAGAGAATACAAGGTAGTTTGAGTAATTCAATTTATAATTTTAATGCAGATGCATCAAGTTTAAAAGAATATATAGCATTTAATCCGTCATCGGCTTTTCCAACACCTGAAATAAGTGGTTCGGGTTTGGGATTTATCGAAAATCAAAATCTTCATGCTTTATTGCCAGTCGATTTTGTTATTGTTACTCATTCTGATTTTATTGCACAGGCTCAGAGTATTAAACAGTTACACGAGAATTATGATGATATGTCGGTAATAATAACTACTCCACAGAAAATATATAACGAATTTTCGTCTGGGACTCCTGATGTTTCTGCAATCAGAAATTTTATGAAGATGCTTTACGATAGGGCTGCTAACGAAAGTGATATCCCTGATAATTTATTGCTTCTCGGAGACGGCAGTTATGATAATCTTGGGATAGACCCTTTGGCAACAAATTTTATTTTGACGTATCAGTCAGAATCAAGTGTTTCGCCAACAAGTTCCTTTGTGTCTGATGATTTTTTTGTGTTTCTTGATGATGATGAAGGGGGAGTTAATGGCTCACATGATATTGATGTTGGCGTTGGACGAATGCCTGTTAAAACTGTTGCCGAAGCCGAGGCTTATGTAAATAAATTGCAAATTTATTACAGTTCTAGCAGTTATGGCAGTTGGAAAAATAAAATTTTGCTTATTGCTGATGATGCAGAAAATGGTGAAACAATACATCAGACGCAGAGTAATAACGTAGCAACACAATTGGAGGCTAACTATCCTCTATTTAATCTCGAAAAATTATTCCTTGATGATTATGAGCAGATTTCAACTGTTCAAGGGCATAAATATCCAGACGTTAATCAGGCGATAAATGATAATATTAATAATGGCGTGTTGGTTGTAAATTGGATAGGACATGGCAATGAAAAGGGATGGGCGCACGAAAGTGTTTTGACGCTTAATATGATTGGAGCTTGGCAAAATACTAATAAGTATCCTATTTTTGTTACGGCTACCTGTGAGTTTTCTCCTTGGGATAACCACAATTTAGTTTCTGGTGGTGAGGAAGTTTTGTTAAATCCTGTTGGAGGCGGTATCTCTCTCTTTACTACTACTCGGCTTGCGTTTTCGTCAGGTAATGCCTCGTTATCCTATAAGTTTTATGATGAGATATTTAAACGTGATGCTAATGGTAGAGTTTTCCCTATTGGTTTATCGGCTGCAAGAGCTAAAAACTTTTTGTTAGGGGATACAAACAAAAGAGTGTTTTCTTTGCTTGGCGATCCTGCGATGAGACCATCGGTACCTTCTTATATTGCTGCGACGACTAAAATAAATGGAGTGGATGTAAATCTTTTTACTGATACTATACAGGCAACTGCATTAGTTAACTTTGAGGGCATTATTACTAATCCTGATGGAAATTTAGTGGAAAATTTTAATGGCATAATTTATCCTACTGTTTATGATAAAAGAATGGAATATACTACGCGTGGTAACGACGGATACGCTCCTTTAAATTATACCGCTCAAAAAAATATTATTTTTAACGGTCAAGCAAGTGTAGTCAATGGACGTTTCAGTTTCTCTTTTATTGTACCAGTTGATATTGCTTATTTTTATGATTCTGGAAAAGTGAGCTATTATGCACATAATAATAGCGATACTGAAGCTGCAGGATATGATGGGTCGTTTTTGATTGGTGGCTCTGCTGATAATAATCTAAATGATAACGAAGGTCCTGAGATTGAGTTGTTTATGAATAATGAACAATTCGTTTTAGGTGGTATTACTGACGAAAAACCTCTCTTGCTTGCAAAAATATCAGACGAGTCGGGAGTAAATACGGTTGGGAGTGGCATAGGGCATGATATTACAATGACATTTGATGAAAATACCGCTGGTGTTACAGTTCTTAACAAGTTTTATGAGTCAACTATTGATGATTTTACATCTGGTGAAGTGAACTATAAGATGGCAGGGCTTGCTTTAGGTCCGCATACACTTAAAGTGAAAGCTTGGGATGTGCTTAATAATAGTAGTGAAGCCTTTACCGATTTTATTGTGGCGAACTCTGCCGAACTCGTGATAGACCATATATTTAATTATCCAAATCCATTTTCCACAAGTACTGATTTCTATTTTGATCATAATCAGCCTAACCAATTGTTAGACGTTATTATTCAGGTTTTCACTGTGTCGGGAAAACATGTTAAAACTATCGAAGATGTTGTTTTAAGCGATGGATTTAGGTCTCAACCAATACACTGGGATGGCAAAGACCAGTACGGGGACAAAATAGGAAAAGGAGTTTATGTGTATAAAATCAAAGTAAGAAACCTTGTTGGCAATGTTGTCGAGGAATTCGAAAAACTCGTTATTCTGAATTAATTGTTGTTGATAAGATACTAAAAATCTAATATTGGCGTTAGTAATCTTATTATAATGTTTAGTTTAAAATAATATTAATATATTTGTAAAAAATTTCATAAAAAATGATTAAAAAATCAATTATAGTATTTACAATTTTAATGAGTATGACTGTTTTTTCTTATGGACAAGTAACTCAGGATGATGTAATAGGTCGAGATGCTCCTAATACAATAACAACTACTGTGCCGTTCTTGTTGATAGCACCCGATTCACGTGCTGGTGGGCTTGGTGATGCTGGTGTGGCAACAACCCCCGATGTTAATTCACAGCATTGGAATCCTGCTAAGTATTCTTTTATCACAAATGATGTTGGAGTTTCAATATCCTATACTCCTTGGTTAAGGCAATTGGTACAGGATATGAATTTAGCTTATATTTCGGCATATAAGCGAATAAATCAAGAAAATGTTTTTAGTGCATCTCTTTTGTATTTCGATCTTGGAAGTATTCAGTTTCGTGATATTCATAACACATTAGTACGCGATTTTACTCCTCACGAGTTTGCTGTTGATTTTGCATATTCGAGGCTTCTGGGAAAACATTTCTCAGGTGCTGTTGCTATGAGATTTATTTATTCAAATTTAACAGGTGGTATCGAAGTGCAGGGTAGTCAATCTTTTCCTGGAAAAACCGTAGCTGCCGACTTTGCTCTTTATTATCATAATGACGAGATTGAAATTGGTGGGATGCCTGGCACTTTGATGTGGGGTCTGAATATTAGCAATATTGGTGGTAAAATTTCATATACTGATAATGAAAATCGAGATTTTATCCCAATGAATTTTCGTACAGGTCTCGGTTATGTATTTAAATTAGATGACCATAATCATTTTATGGTAACTGTCGATTTTAATAAACTACTTGTTCCTACTCCTCCTGTGTATTATAATGTGAACGATATTTTACCTAATGGAGATACTGTATTTGTAGGTGATAGAATAGTAAAATATGGTAAAGAAACTGATGTCTCTGTTGGGGCTTCTTTGTTTCAGTCGTGGTATGATGCTCCTGGATTATCTACTGCATTTATTAGAGATAAAGATGGTGATGGTGTTGGAACGCCTTCTCCTTTTCGCGAAGAACTTGCTGAATTTACAATTTCTGCTGGGCTTGAATATTGGTATGATAAACAGTTTGCTTTACGTTTAGGATATTTTAATGAACATCAATATAAGGGGAATCGTAAATATTTTACCGTTGGTGCTGGGCTTAAAATGAATGTTTTTGGTCTCGATTTCGCTTATTTAATTCCTACAACTCAAGCAAATCCGCTTCAAAATACTCTTAGGTTTACATTGACATTTGATATTGGAGGTCTTGCTGCCGAAAAATCGTAAAATGAATTTTAGAATAGGTTATGGTTATGATGTACACGCCTTTAAGGAAGGTGGGGAGTTTTGGCTTGGTGGAATAAAAATCTCACATTCAAAAGGCTGTTTGGCACATTCTGACGGGGATGTCTTAATCCATGCAATTTGTGATGCAATTTTGGGAGCGGCTGCACTTCGTGATATTGGATATCAGTTCCCCGATAATAGTGTAGAGTTTAAAAATATTGATAGTAAGATACTTTTGAAAAGAACTCACGAATTACTTAAACAAAAGCATTATAAAATTGCAAATATTGACTCTACAATAAGTCTGCAACAACCAAAAATTAATAATTATATTCCCGAAATGATAAAGGTTTTGGCTGCTGTATTAGAACTTGACGAAGATCAGGTATCTGTAAAGGCAACAACTACCGAAGGGCTTGGCTTTGAAGGCAGAGAAGAGGGGCTTAGTGCGTTAGCGACAGTTTTGATTTATAAAGATGATTCTATTGATTAAAAGTATTGAAGATCTAAATATTATTAAGGATTTGGCAACTTTAAGTTTTGTTTATTTTAAAAATGATAAATGTTCAGTTTGCGATTCGTTAATGCCTCAAATACTACGACTTATAGATAGCTGGAATGAGAAATTTTATGTTGTTGATTGTTATGAAAATCCCGATATTGCTGCTCAAAACCTTGTAATGACTGTCCCCGCACTTAAATTTTTTTATGCAGGTCAAGAAGTTATTAGCATGATACGTTTTGTAGATCTCGCAAAATTGCAAACAGAGTATGAGAGAATAAAAAACATTATTGCTTGACAATCTTTAAGTAATGAGTGTGATAAAACTTGTTAATATAGTTTTAGACGGATTGTTTATGTAAGACAAAACTCCAATATTGAAAAATTCCTGTTGCGAAATTGTTATATCTTGATGTCCCTACTGTTCCAGCGAATGTTTTAAAGGCTTTTCTGAAGAATTTAGGCGTTTTTGTGTCAATAAGATTTTCTCTTCTTTCGGAGTCTTTGCCTAATGCTGACACAACGTTTTGTGAAATGTTTGTTTCGTGTAATGTGCTAAATCCTGATTTTTTCATCATACTACGCAAACCGTCTATCTCTTTGGGATATACCATATCGGCAAGTAGTAATTTTCCTTCAGGTTTCAATACACGAAAAACTTCATTAAAGAACGCAACTTGATTGTTGTAGCATCTGGCAGACTCGACATTAACCACAATGTCAAATGAATTGTCCTTGAAAGGTAATTTTTCGGCATTTCCATGTTTAAAACTTAATTCTTTTATGTTCTTGTAATGGTTGTTGCAGAATGCAATACTACTTTTAGTGATATCCATTCCTGTATAGCTTTTTGGATTGTAGTATCGAGTAATGTAAGAAGCACCTCCGCCTCTTCCAGCACCTACCTCAAGAACGTCTTTAGTTTTTAAGTCTTCTCGACTTACAACGTGGTCGTATAATTGTATGCAATATCTGTCAATTTCATCTTGGTCATTTAATTGTATGCGAACATCGCCATTTAAGTATTCAAAACCGTAATTCATAAAATTGGCAATGTTATCAGCATCAAATTTATTCAATTTTTTGTGCCACCATTGCCAAAGTGGTTTTCTGAAAGGTTTAGGAAGTTCTGCGTATTTCTCAATAATTTTTGTCATCTACTAGAAAATTTATAATTTATAATTTTTTATTTGTTTAACCTCAAAGTCATCAGCAAACAAATATTATGACTACTGCGTGTCAATGAAATTTTGGACAAAAGTAATGAAAATTATTTATTATTGTTACTTTTTCTTGTAAGAATTTTGGCTATCGTTTATTTTTAAGTTTGGCTTACTTGTCTATTTTTTGTGTAGTCAGTGTTTGAATCACAATGTACAAGACCCACGAAATGACTGCTTTCAACACGAGTAATAACGCAGCTATCGGACATTATGGACACACACTATTTAACAGTTTTCAAAGCCTTCTCTACTGCCATTAAAGTAGGTTGTCCAGATATTTCGCTACCGACAGCACCTTTCATCCATTCTTGAGGGATTATTTGTCCTTGCAGAAGCATACGAGTGATTTCATCAGCAAATTGTTTGTCTTTAACGTATTGCTCTATCTGAAATTCTATCAAGTGTCCAACTGGATAATTGGCTAAATACAATGGTGATGTTATCATGTGCGAATAAATTGCGAGGATAGGAGAATCTTTAACTCCAAAAACAGGGTAATAATAATCATTCCAAACCTTGATAGCGATTTTTTCTACGGATTGTTGTAGTTCTTTTGGGCTTGCATCAGGATTTTCGTACATCCATTGCCAAACATACATATCAAGCAGTGAAACTCCCATTATCTCAAATGCAGACCAGCAATTATCAAGAGCGGCATACGCTTGGGTTTCTTCTTTATTAGTAGGATTATTTTGACCAAGCAGTATTAAGTCTTTAGATTGGAAAAGGAAAGCTACTGCTTCTGTAAATGCAGTATTAGGAACACCTCTTAGCAAATAATAATCAATATCGTAAAGTGTAATAGTTTGTTCCACATTATGTCCTAATTCATGTGTTGCAATATTATATCCTTTGTAGTCCATTCCTGTTGCTGCTATTCGGGTCCTGAGATGAGCATTTTCGCCTTTCATTTCAGAGCCCCAAGCATGACCTGAACCGCGTGCTGGATCTACGTTAATTTTTTCTGCAATATAATTTGCCTTTTCTCTTGTCCAGCCTAAATCAAATAACATTCTCGGAATATCATTTTCATAAGCAGCGGAGTTTGGATATTTTCGGCGAGTAATTTTATTTAGATCTTCTTCGTTAATATTTGTACGAGTTTTAAATCCGTCATACCAAATATCGAATGGCTCTAAATCTCTACCTAAGCGTTGTTTGATAAGTTTTGCAACTTCTGCAATTTGAGGGGATGTGATAAACTCAATAAATAAAGTTTCAATTTCTTTACGAGTTAATTCCATTGATTCATCATAAGCTCTTTCGATATATGTTGGGTAAACTGGATTGTATTTATCCATTGCAGATAGTGCTTTAAAATTATGTAACAGATGTTCATATCTTGTGTATGGTTCGGCCGAGAAACTTTGTTCGTTTCCGTCTTTATAAAGTTTATTGATAGTCGGATTCCACAGATATACTTCAGCATTAATAACTTCGCTTGGGATTGTTTGTTTAACAATATTAAGCATTACATTGTATATCATGCGTTGTTTTTCAAGACCATTTTCGGCGTTATAGTTTGATTTGAGTTCATCGCGCAGTCCCCAATGTGTTATGAGAACCAAATCTTTAGGGAATAGTTGCTCCATTTTTTCATTAACAAGACTTCCCATATATATATTATAATCTGAAATATAAGTATCTGCATTTGTAGAAGCGATTGAGACGCTTTGCAAGATATCAGCAGGAACACGTGAGATAAACATATCACCTAAACGAGCATAAGCCCAGTCTCTTCGTGTCCAGTTATCGGCTTTGTTGGCTTTTTCGGTAAGTGAGTAGGCTGGAAAGTTTAAGGCAATATAAAACGCCATTTGATTTGCAAAAAGGTCTTCGGTAAGGTGAGAAGATGGAGAATATGCTCCCATAATGTTGTCAATGTGATGAATTTCGCCTATATCAAGATGTAATGGCTCCATTAATTTTATTGTCATAGAGTTGTATAATCCGAAAAGAATCTCGAAATTTCTTTCGATTTTATTATACGCTAAGTCTAGCTCTGTTGAATCGCTTATAAAATTCTCTAAGCAAAAAGTTTTAAAGTAATCTATATTCCCGTCTTGATCTTGCCATAATGCAGCAACTTGATTAACTCCTTTTTCTATTCTGAAAGAATTCTTATCAGAATGTTTTTCCTTTAATGCTCTTATTGTTTCACTTATTGTTTCTTCAGAAATTTTAAAATCGAATTGGTCAGCTTTAATTATTTCGGGCTGTTTATTAGTGCATGAAAATGCCATTATCATAATTGTTAAAATTGGAAAAATGTTTTTTGTTTTCATAATTTTAAATTTCTTTGTTAAACAAGTTGCTGTTATTAGTTTTTTATTTTAGAATAGTTCGTTAATAATATTGTCTTCTGCTATTTGAGGGATTGTGATTTTTAGTTCTGGGTTTTGTTCCATAGCTCTTTTAGCAGCAAAAATGGCTCCTTCGTTTCTCGCCCAATTTCGACGACTTATGCCGTTGTTCACATCCCAATATAGCATCATTTTTAATCTTCTTTCAGCGTCAGGTGAGCCGTCTAATACCATTCCGAAGCCACCATTAATTACTTCGCCCCATCCAACGCCTCCGCCATTATGTATTGACACCCAAGTTGCACCTCTAAATGAATCTCCAATCACGTTTTGTATAGCCATGTCGGCAGTAAATTTGCTACCATCGTATATGTTTGATGTTTCTCTATACGGGGAATCGGTGCCTGAAACATCGTGGTGGTCTCTTCCAAGAACTACAGGAGCTTTTAGTTTGCCTGAGTTTATAGCTTTATTAAACGCTGTTGCAATTTTTATTCTTCCTTCTGCATCTGCATATAAGATACGAGCTTGTGAGCCTACAACTAGTTTGTTCGCTTTCGCCTCACGTATCCATTTTATGTTATCTTCCATTTGTTGCGATATTTCCTTGGGTGCAGTTATCGCTATTTCTTTCAGCACATTCATTGCAATATTGTCAGTAAGTTCAAGATCGGCAGGATTGCTCGATGTACAAACCCATCTAAATGGTCCGAACCCATAATCGAAACACATTGGTCCCATAATGTCTTGAACATAAGAAGAATATCTGAAATCAATGCCGTTTTTCGCCATAATGTCAGCACCTGCTCGTGAGCTTTCGAGTAAAAAAGCATTTCCGTAGTCGAAAAAGTACATGCCGTTTGCAGTAAGAGTGTTTATTGCATCAACTTGTCTGCGTAATGAGTCTTGCACTTTCTTTTTAAATAATTCAGTGTTTTTTGACATCATTTCGTTTGCTTCCTCGTACGATAAACTAGCAGGGTAATAGCCTCCAGCCCACGGATTATGTAATGAAGTTTGGTCGCTACCGAGATCAACTTTGACTTTTCTTGTTGCAAGTCTTTCCCATAAATCAACAATATTACCAAGAAAAGCAATTGAGTGTGGCTGTTTTTTATTTTGCCATTCAATAGCAGAGTCTATTGCTTTATCAACATCATCAACAATTTCGTCCACCCAACCCTGTTCATAACGCTTATAGGCTGCTTTAGGATCTATTTCGGCACAAATACTAACAACGCCTGCAATATTTGCTGCTTTTGGTTGTGCTCCACTCATTCCGCCAAGGCCAGATGTTACAAAAAGTTTACCTGCTGTACCTTCGTTATTTTTGCTTATTTTACGACTTGCGTTAAGAACGGTAATAGTTGTTCCGTGTACAATCCCTTGTGGTCCAATATACATAAACGAGCCTGCAGTCATTTGACCATATTGAGTAACACCAAGAGCATTATATTTTTCCCAATCATCGGGTTTGGAGTAATTTGGTATCATCATTCCATTTGTAACAACTACTCGCGGAGCATCTTTATGTGATGGAAAAAGTCCCATTGGGTGTCCCGATGACATTACAAGTGTTTGCTCATCAGTCATTTCTGATAAGTATTTCATTGTTAATAGATATTGAGCCCAATTTTGAAAAACAGCTCCATTTCCACCATAAGTTATTAGTTCATGAGGATGTTGAGCAACTGCATAATCCAAATTATTGGATATCATTAGCATAATTGCCGCTGCCTGAACAGTTTGATGTGGAAACCAGCTAATATCTTTAGCAGTAATTTCATAAGTAGGTCGAAACCTATACATATAAATGCGTCCAAATTTGTCTAATTCATATTTAAATTCTTTTGCAAGTTCTGCATGGAATTTTTGAGGAAAATATCTTAGTGCATTGCGTAAAGCGAGTTTTTTTTCTTCGACACTTAATATCTGTTTCCTAATAGGTGCATGACTAATAGTTTCATCATATTTTGCTATTGTTGGTAAAATAGATGGAATCCCTTGTGAAATGAGCTTTTTGAATTCGTCTTTTGTTAACATCTTTATTCTTATTTTAATAATCTTTTAAGGGTATAAAGTTATAAAAAAGATGTAAATAAAAAAATATGATTTAGTAAAATAATTAAATACTATATTACATTTTATTGAAAGCCATCAATGTCCGTCAAAATTTTTGAGATTTCTCCTCATCGGAGAAGACTTTTTTTGTTTACGTGAGTTTATTATAAATAAAAAAGCCTGCTATGGGCAGGCTTTTAAATAAATATTTTTATTTTTAGATTATACTTTTTCGTAGCGGAATTGCATTGTACCAAAGATTACACTAATTTCTTCTATCCATAATTCTTTATTTGTTAATCTTATAATAGTAGTCTCACTCCATTCGTCATCACCATTATTTTTAAACATTATGACAGTTTTGTCGTTGTTTAATTGCCAGTCAATGTCATAAGTTGCTGAAGATCCATTAATATTAACACTTCTGGTTCCTGTGCCATCAGAGTCAAATGTAAATTCTATTTTGTAGGTATCTCCCTGAGGATTATCATTTATGTATAATTCAGTTTGTTTCCAGGTACCTTTAATTCTTGCATTGGCAGTTAAAACTGTAAATCCAGGACCTTCGTCATAAGTTGTACAAGAATTAAATCCTGCAAGTAATAATGTCGCAATTATGCTTAATAAAAATATTTTTTTCATTTTGTTATTCTTTTTCAAATTTTGTTAGTGTAGTATATGTAGTACCATCTTCAATTTCTGTGTCTTGCATCCAGCATTCTTTGTTTGTAAGTCTGATAATTTCTGATTCAGACCACTCACTCCAGCCTGTTGCAGAGTCTTCATCTTTCTCTCTTATTTTTATTGATTCTTTAGAATCATTAAATTCCCATTCAATGGGAGAATCAATTGAAAGTCCAGTTGTTACGTAACTGGATTTACCTGTACCATCTTTTTCAAGACTTACTTTTATTGAAATATTTCCAATGTATTCCATACCTAATTCCGCAAGTAAATCTGCTATATTGACTACCGTGCCGTTAACGGTCATTTCAGTTTGCACCCATGTGCCAGTAATTCTCGCTTTTTTTGTTAGTAGTGAGATTCCAGGTCCTTCTTCATATTTACCACACGATCAGAAAATCATTGCAGTTGTTGCAACAATTGTTAAAATAATAGCTAATTTTTTCATAAGTAAAAATTTAATTTAGTTAGTATTCGATTAATAATAATTTTCTATTGAATAACAAAATTCGTAGTTTATTGTTTAATTAAATGAAATTCAGTAGGTTCTTGTTCATTATTATCGGTAAACCAGAATTCATTTTTTGTTAATTTTAGTATTTGTTTGTAATTACTCCATACACTCCATTCATTATTCTGTCCTTTGTATCGTTCTCTAATATTCTCTTTTTTTTCATCTAATTCCCATTCAAAATCGCTTTCATTAGGATAATTATTGCTAGTAATTGTAGTTTTTCCGCTACCGTCTTTATTATAAACTATTCGATATTCTGAAATGCCAATATCCGAGAGTGGGATTAGTTGGTCATTAATGATGTATGATTCAACGATATATTCTCCAACAATTCTTTTTTCGGGAGATTTGAGGCTGATAAGCGGTCCGTCCTCATATTTATTGCATCCAGCAAGTATGAGAAGTGCTGTTATTATGCAAACTATGGATAGTTGCAGTTTCATTTATATTAGATTTTTTTAAATCTCCGTTCGGTTATGAAGTTGTTTTCTCTTCCTGGTGCGTTTTCGTCCGATATCCACAATTCATCATTTGTGAGTCTTAGAATGGTCATTTCTTGGCAATCAATAAAGCTTATTTGACAATCTTCTTCAATATTAATAATAATAGAAGTCTTTTTATCGTTAAATTCCCAGTTGCCGTTTATCATAGTTTCTGAAGATCGTTTTAGTTCAATATTTTTAATAATTAAGCTGCCATCTTCTATAAAAACATACTTAGTGTTTTTTTCGCTTTCTAATAAGACCTCATCTGTATTATCATTTATGATAACATCAGTAAGCTCCCACTCTCCAGCAAGTCTTGTTTTTGCAGAATTAAATGAAATTACTGGCCCGTGTTCGTAATATGTGCAAGCCGAGAAGACAAGAATTAAACTAAAAACTGTCAATATTTTAAGTTTCATATCTATTAGTTTTTTACAAATATACGAATTTTTTTAGATATCAAATATATATTGTATTTTTTATGGTTAAAAAAAAGCTGTTTGCAATTTCGCAAACAGCTTTATTGTTGTTTATTGTTGTTTATTCTTCTTCAAGACTTTGTTCGTATTCTTTGAGTAATTGTTCTTGAACATCAGGTGGTACTTGCTGATACTCGAAGAATGACATTTCGTACATTGCTCTACCTCCAGTATTTGATCGTAAGGCAGTTGAGTAACTAGCCATTTCTGCTAAAGGAACTCGTGCTATGATTTTCTCCATCCCTTTTTCGCTGCTCATTCCTTGCACAATAGCTCTACGCCCTTGTAAATCGCTCATAACATCACCCATTCTGTCTCCAGGTACAAGAACTTCGAGGTTATATACTGGCTCCATAATTTTAGGTCCAGCATTTTTAAATGCAGTACTAAAAGCGTGACGTCCGGCAAGTTTAAAAGATATTTCATTTGAGTCAACAGGGTGCATTTTACCGTCTATGACGCAAACTCTAATATCACGAGCATAAGAGCCTGTTAGAGGACCATCTTCTATTTTCTCCATAATTCCTTTTAGAATTGCTGGTAGGAATCTAGCATCAATTGAGCCACCGACAATACAATTATAATATACTAATTTTCCGCCCCAGTCGAGTTTAATTTCATCTTTTCCACGTACAGAGATTTTAAATTCTTTTCCATCTATCTTATACATTGTTGGGTCTGGCATATCTTCTACATGCGGTTCAATTATTATATGAACTTCGCCAAATTGACCTGCACCACCTGATTGTTTTTTGTGTCGATAGTAAGAATAAGCTTTTTTAGTAATAGTTTCGCGGTATTGAATTTTAGGTTTTAGAAATTCAATTGAAATTTTATATTGATTATCAAGATGCCATTTCATGATATTTAGATGATACTCACCTTGTCCTTGTACGATAAGTTGTTTTAATTCTTTAGAGTATTCAACTAAGATAGTTGGGTCTTCGTCTCTCATTCTGTTAAGAGCTTCGCCAAGTTTTTCGTCATCACCTTCGCTAAGTGCTTTTACAGCGATACGGTATTTAGGGTTTGGCCACTTAATAGGAGGAATAATTGTGTCATCTCCAGGAGCAGTTAGTGTGTGACAAGTTTTTGTACCTTTTAGTTTTACAGTTGCTCCAATATCTCCAGCAACTAGCTTGTCAACTTTTTCTCTATTTTTACCAGCACATACAAATAGTGAAGATAATCTCTCTTTGGTGTTAGTTTTTGCATTATATAAGTCGATGCTTTCGGTTAGAGTTCCTCTTAAAACTTTAAAATAGCAAATTTCACCTATATGCTCTTCTGTAGATGCTTTGAATACGAATAATAGTGGTTTTCCATTTGGATCACAAATTATTTCATTTCCATCTGTGTCTTTTACGTGTTCAAATTTATCTGGAGAGGGTGTTGCATCTGCTATAAACTCCATTAGTCTTTTTACCCCAAGGTCGTTTTTTGCATTGATACAGAAAATTGGGAAAATTCCTCTTTGTGGTAATCCTGCTGCGATACCTTTCATCATTTCTTCTTCGGTGAGTGTGTCATTCTCGAAGAATAATTCCATTAAAGATTCATCAGCTTCTGCAGCTTTCTCGATTAATTCTGTTTTGTATTCTTCTGCTTTGTCGGCATGTTCGGCAGGGATATCAGAAATTAAAATGTCTTCGCCTTTTAAGGTGTACATTTTGTTAGTGATAACATCAATAATAGAGGTTAGTTCTGGTCCAGCATTAACAGGAAATTGAGCTATCACAGTATTTCCGCCGAATGAATCTTTTATCATATCAACAGCTTTGTCGAAATTTGTTTTTTCGTGATCAAGGTGGTTTACAGCAATGATCATTGGCTTTCCAGCTTTATCTATATATCTGTTGTGAATTTCAGTTCCAACTTCAACACCATTTTGAGCATTTATAAGCATTAAAGCTATATCTGCTGGGAAAAGCGATGATACAAGATTTCCAACAAAATCATCCAATCCAGGATTATCCAAAATATTAATTTTTGTGTTTCCTATTTGGGTATATAGTACTGTTGAAAAAATTGAATTCTCGTTTTCTTGCTCTATCAAGCGGTAATCCGAAACTGTGGTTTTACTTGAAATGTCACCTTTTCTTTTTATTACGCCTCCTATTTGTAGCATACTTTCTGCAAGTGTCGTTTTCCCAGAACCTGAGTTGCCTACAAGGGCAATGTTTCTAATTTGGTCGGTTTGATAAGTCTTCATATAACAATCCTCAAAATTTAATTTAATTTATTTAATATCAATTTATTACTTTGTATAATTGGCTGACAAAAATAATAAAAAATATATAAGAACAAACCATAGCTTATTAATTATTGAAAATATTTTTGATATTAGGCTTTAATACTTATTAAAACGAATTTTTTATTATGTCTTTTTCCTTTTGCGAATAAAAATGGACATCCGTTTGTGGGAATGGAATTGAAATGTTGTTTTCTCTGAATAATTTGTCGATTTCGAAGCGAAGATCACTCTTAATTCTTTCTACTCTAAAATTATCTTCTGAGTAAAACATTAGTCTGAAATCAAGAGATGATTCTCCAAAGTTTACGAAATGTACTGTTGGTGGTGCTGTTTTTAGCGAGATTAATTCGTGACTTTTAGCGGCTTGTATCAATAAACTTTCGACTAATCTTACATCACTACCATACGCTACTCCGATAACAATATTAAAACGACTCATTGCACTGTTATGCGTCCAGTTAGTGATGTTCTCTCCTGTAAACTTACTGTTTGGAATAATAACTTCTACATCGTCTCTGGTAATTACAATAGATGTTCTTAGGTTTATTTTCGCTACTTTTCAGACAAGCTCATCTTTTATTTCAACGACATCGCCAATTTTTATCGACCTGTCAAATAATATTATAAAACCTGAAATGAGGTCGTTAAAAATATGTTGGATCCCAAGCCCTAATCCAATCAATAATGCAGATAAACTGGCAATTAAAATGGTAATGTTAAAGCCTAATGATTCTGTAAATAGGCTTATTGCTATTATATATATTAAATATTTGACAATGAGGTATATACTCCGAGTTCTGCCTCTTTCCATTTGTGAAGATGCGGGCTTACGATTTACATAAGCTTCGATAATGTAGATTAGAACTCTAGTTCCCGCTAGTATCAAGTAAAATACAAAAATATGATAATAATAAATTTTTATTTTTGGGGTCGAAATTATTGTTTTGTTTAAAAAACCTTTAAAATCAATGCCGAGTGATGTGAAACAGGCATAAATACTAAAAAAAGCAAAAATAATGTAAATAAAGTTTAGTATTTTTTTAGTGTTTTTTATTCCAAGTAGGTTTCTGATTCTTTTTCGGCGAAGCAATATCCTAAAAAAGAAAATAATCATTGTGCCAGCTAAAAGAGAAACAATTGCTAATATAAGTTGATTAGCGGTTAATGTAAATTTTGCAGTTTCGATTAAGATCATTTCATAATTGTTTGAAATGTAAAAATAAGTAAAATGATTTAGAAAAGACAAACTTGGACATGTTTTTATTTATTTCTGTCCGATAAAGTTTTTGAGATTTATCAGACTATAACTCAAGTTTCGCACTTGATTCTAAGTGACAAATTTACTGATATTTACTGAATTTGAATCATTTCGGATAAAACTTAATGAATCGCTGTAAAGTATTAAGTTTTCAATAGTTTTCTGCATATCAATGTCGCCAATAATCATTTCCAAAACAGTTAATATTTCAATCATTGCTAACCATATACGTTCATTCAACTTATGTTCAATGTAATTTTGTTTAATATTCTTGAACATCCCTCCAATAGTTTCGTAGGCTTGCATTCTGTATTTAAGACTTACTAAAAGGTATTGAATCATTGTGACTGTTGTTTGCGCTATTTGCACATCAAAATTAGTTGACTGACTTTTTCCTAAACCAAGTAATTGTTTTGCTTCCTTAAAGAATACTTCGATAGTCCATCTAATATTATAGATCTCCATTGTTCTAACAAAAGTCAAATTTGTATTGGTTGACACGATTGTGTGCCAAGCTCCATTAACGCCTCGTTTGGTAATAAAGATACTAACTTTAATTCCTTCTAATTCAGTTATATAATGATGATAATAAAGATTCATTGATCTTGATCTTTTTGCTTTTGTTCCTTGTTTTCTTAATTGTTTAATGCTTACTTCTTTTCCTTCAACTAAGACCTTGCTATTGTATTTGTACATCCCGATAACATGAATTCTTTTATTTATGGACAAGAATTTCTTTATTAAACTCATAGAGGTAAACCAGCTATCAAATAAGATATAATCAACTGCTATCTTTCGTTGATTTATTCTACGGAACATCTGAACAATTACATCTGTTTTCTTAGAATTTAATTCTTTAAAACGCTTGTAAACTGGCGATTGAACCTCTCTACTTGATTTTTTTTGTTTCTTTAACTCCTTCTTTGAAAGTCCATACTTCTTTATTTTGTTTTCCTTGTTTTCACGATGAAAGCTAAAATCAACTGGAATAAATACACTCGAGTTCCAGTAACCCGCTACCAGAAGCTTATAACCAAATATAAAATGTTTAGTTACATGATTATGTATTTTAGAGATTCCTTCTATCTTTCTACCCCTTTTTTCAATATCGGTGTCGTCAAAGATTAAACATTTAACATCATCCTTAGAAGCAGAAAATTTTTGATCAAGTGCGATATAGCGTTTAACAAACAAAAGTAATAGGTTGCGCCAGTTTATTTTCTGATTTGATAAAGCTCTATAATAAACATCTTTTTGCCCTTTTGATTTGGGAAGAACACTATCACTATGCAATGAACCAACGTTTTTAATATCCATAAATGGAAGAACTAATAATACTTTCAGGATATCCCAAAAAGGAACGCCACTTGCCTTAACTGATGAAAAAAGTTTTGAAGTTTTAGAAAATTTAAAAAGCTCGAGATGTTTTAAAAAGAATTCGGGTTGTGTCCAATTATTGCGAAAAAATATTTTTATTTCTTGAATTTTAATAATATCTTTGTTTTGTAGCATATTTGTATTTTTGTTGTTAGTACCATAAAGATACAGTAAATCCAGCACTTGTGCAAGATTTGTATGCTACTTTTTTAATTTATTTTTGCACCGAAACACTAGTGCTTATTGGGTGCGAAACTTGAGTAAGTAAATGCTTGTCATTATTTCTATAATCAATTTTCGAGTAAAAATGATTTGGAATGGCGACAACATCAATAAATAAAATGATTTTTAGATAATTTTTAGAATGAAAAAGAAAAAATCAATCCTTAAGATCGTAACAATATTATTCTTAGCTATTTTATTTACTTATTTTGGCTTCTGGCTTAATTCATATATTGTTGGCGAACCATACTCATATTCTTTATTCGTCACGATAAAAACATTGTTTTTAATAATTGCTATACTTGCTTTTCTAATTAGCTCGTATCTCATACATAAGTCAGCTAAATCAAAAGCACTAACAAATTCTATATTTTTCTTTTTCACTACTTTTAGTCTTTTTATAGTAATTGAAATTGCATTTAGCTTTATTGTTTTTAGCACAAATGTTTTTACAGACATGCAAAATAATATATGGATAAAGAGATACTTCAAACCAATTAATAGTTTAGGATACAGAGATACTGAGCCAAAAACAGAAACTGGAAAGAAAAACATCTTAGTTATTGGAGATTCGTTCGTAGCTGGGCACGGAATTAAACACGAAGAAATGTTTACTTTTTTAATGTCCGAACAATTAAAAAAAGATTATTCAGTTTTCAACTTAGGTGTTTGCGGTTCTCATACAGATAGAGAGTTTGATAGTTTGATAAATTATCCAGTCAAACCAGACATTATTATCCTTGCCTATTATCATAACGATATTGAGTCAGCAATGATAAAACTTAACAAAACGCCTAAAATTGAAAATCCAAAAGACAAATTAAATGGACTATCAAGACTTTTTGTCAACAATTCGCTATTCGCAAATTTTTTGTTTTCTAATTATGCTAAAAAGCAAATATCGTCTCAATTTATGGAGTCGCCAAATAATGACATTCTTGCTTACCTAGATGATAGCTTATGGGGATATCAAGTTACTGCATTAGATAAATTCAATAACTATTGTTTGAAAAACAGAATTCCTCTATTGATAATAAACTTCCCAACACTAAATGAAGGCATAACAATAGTAAACAGAATTGCAGGTAATAAAATTGAAGACTACTGTTTACAAAACCAAATTGAATTTATCAATATTTATGACTATGTTATAGATATGCCTATGAGCAAAAGAATCGCAAACCCAATGGATAACCACCCTAGTGCTGAGGTCAATAAGATTGTTTCAAATTTATTGATTGAAAAAATAAGAGAAATAGACATTTTACCGACATTATATAATTAAAAAATCTAATATCTTTGTTTAAAAATATCAAATTATGCTTATAATTGGAGCCGGGAATTTAGGCAAACACGCAGTCGATCAACTTATGCAAGATAATTACACAAAAGACATTATTTTCTTTGACGAGAATATGTCAGAAAATTTTATCTATAATAGATTTCCTGTTATCCATGACTGGAAATCACTTAACGAAATATTAGTATCTAATAACAATGAGTTTTTTATTGCAATTGGCAACCCACGAATTAGACAAAAAATGCTGAATAAAATCCAATTTGGCAAATATCAAAGTCTAATTTCTACAAAAACAAGTGTAGTGTCAAGCTTTGCAAAAATTGGGGCAGGAAGTTTAGTCCAACCAGCATGTTGCATTTCACACAATGTTATTGTTGGAAAATCATGCTTATTACATGCAAATACTTTAGTAGGACATGATGTTATTATCAACGATTTTGTAACTATTGGTTCTAATGTAAATATTTTAAAAGGCGTTAAGATAGATAATTATAGTATTATCAGCCCAAATGTTTTAATATATCCAAATATAAAAATAGGAAATAATGTTTTCGTAGAACCAGGAGCAATTATCAAAACAGACATTGAAGACTTTCAAACAGTAAATACCTAATCCTCAGTAGCATCTGGTTTCTTAAAAACACCACCAAAATTGGTCATTCGATAATAATTCTTAAAATTCTTATAGGTCTGTTTCTCCATTTCCTGTAATTCTTTTTCGGATAAATCAGCCATAAAACAAGTTGGGTCTTCTGCCATTACATCTCCTGTTTGATAGTAAGCCATTACACGACAACCTCCACATGTATAAGTATATTTACAATTTCCACACTTACCTTTTAGTTGTTTTCTGTCAACAATATTCTTAAACAAATCTGATTCAAACAAAATATCTTTCAAGTTTTGTTCATACACATTACCCCCTGATACATTATCTAGCAATAATGGACAAGGTGCAACATCACCTTCTGCATTAATTCCATAAAAAGAACCAACCCAGCATCCAACAGAAGGACTCGTAGGCACTTTACTATCCTTATGAGATTGCCCAGAATGTTTCACATAATCCTCTTCAGTTAAGAGGAAAGGTACATAACTAACATATCCTCTATAATATTTTAATAAAGATGGATGAATCTTCTCCCTCATGGTTTCCTTATCAAACATAAGACTTCCACAATCAAAATTTCTAGGTGTAAAAGGAGTTCTATTATATGGCAATTTCAAATCATTTATTTTAGAAATTGTATCAGCAAACGAGTCAGCATTGAACTTACCTATTGTTACGCACAAGTTCATTGAAATTCCGTTTTTCTCTAACAAATCAATTAATTCTAGTGTCTTATCGACCTCACAATCACGCGTTTCAACATTTTTATTATCAAATGAATTAACTCCCAATGAAATTAATAAATTACCACCTAATAAGTCCTTTAACCTGTCAATCATTTTCTGATTCAGCAGTGTCCCATTAGTTACAATCGATATCCTAAACCCCATATCATTTGCAACTTTCAAAAGAGTAAATGCATCTTTTCGTAAAAGAAACTCACCACCAGAAAAATCAATCATTCTAGTTCCTAAATCCCATGCAGGTTTCAAAACACGCTCAATAATCTTATCTGTTTCAACGTCTATATATTTCTCTTTAACATTAGATTTAGTCGAACAGTATTGACAATTTAAATTACAATTACGAGTTGCTTCAAAATACAGAGTATGAAATAATGGATTCATTTTTTTTCTCAAAGATACTAAATGTTCGCCATCATTTAGAATAATATTGTTTATATTTGTGGAAATATAGTAAGTATTATAGTTTAAAAAATGGATTTTAAGAACAAACAATGGGCTTTTATTTTAGGTGGTTCTGGCAGTTTTGGACTTGCCGCTGCTAAAATTTTAGCACTCAAAGGATTTAATTTGATATTAGTATTTAGAGAAAGAAAATCTACACTTGAAATAATTAATCAAGAATTTGAATTGCTTGAAAAAAAAACCAACCTTATTAAAATAAATCTCAATTCAAATGAAACTGATAATCAAGAAAAAATATTATCAATTTTAGTCGAGAATGATTCAATAAAAAACAATATTTCTTTCCTTCTTCATTCTATTGCCGATGGCAATCTAAGACCATTGTTTTTTAACAAAACAGATGAGATTGAAGGGCTTAATTTAGATGATTTCAATCATACCATTAAATCTATGGGAACTAGTCTTTTAGAATGGACACAAATATTATATAGTAATAACTTATTTTCAGATAATGCATCAATTTTAGGACTAACAAGTGAAGGCTCGAGCAAAGTTTTTAAAGATTATGCTGCTGTTGCGGCAGCAAAATCTGTTATGGAATCAAATATGCATTATATAGCTGTAGAACTTGCACAGTATGGAATTAGAGCAAATTTAATAAATGCAGGGATTACTGACTCTAGAGCTCTAAAGGCATTTCCAAATTACGATAATTTTATAAGTAAAGCTAAAGAAAGAAATCCAATGGGTCGCCTAACAACTGCTGATGATGTTGCGAAGGTTATTTCTTTTATGGCTTCGGAAGATTCTGCATGGATAAATGGAGCAATTATTACAGTTGATGGTGGTGAACAATTATTAAGTATTTTCTAATGGATATATCAAATAAAATAATTAAAGCTTTGCCTTATGGTGAAAATTTTCTCTTTGTCGATTCTATAGATAAAGTTGATGAAGAAATAATTATTGGCAATTATTCTTTCAAAGAAAGCTCGCCATTCTATAATTCCCATTTTAAAGACAAGCCATTAGTTCCTGGAGTTATTATGATTGAGACGATGGGACAAATTGGAATGGTTTGCCACTTGATTTATTTAACAAATGATTATGAATTTAAGAATTTGCCCGTGCTTTCGAATTTAGAAGCTGAATTTTTTGGAAATGCACAGTATAATGAACCAGTTAAGGTAATTGGGCGAAAAATATACTTCAGACGGAATACCCTTAGGTCATCAATTGAAATGAGAAAACAAGATGACAGTCTAATTGCAACTTTAACTGCAAGTATAACTATAATAAAAAGTCATGAATAAAAGAGTTGTAATTACTGGTGTCGGAGTTGTTGCATCAAACGGAACAGGTATTTCTAATTTTCTTTCAGCAATACGTGGTGGCAAGTCTGGAATAGATTTTCTACCTGAATTGCGTGATTTGAACTTTGCTTGTCAAGTTGCTGGTGTTCCAGACATTTCGCAAGCAGAAACGCAGGAATTCTTTGATAAATATCACTTTTCCGAATCAGGAGACAATGTAAAATATGCCACACTGGCTGCGGCGGAGGCATGGTTAGATGCTGGCTTGCAAATTCCCGACCCGATTAACTCTGACACTGATTTTGATACTGGTGTTATAATTGGTGGTGGCGTTGGAAATATCGATATCTTTTCTGAAAGAATATTCCCGATGGTTGCAAATGGAAATGTGAGGCGATTGCGTAGTAATATTGCCGAATTTACAATGTTTAGTGCTGCAAGTGCCAATATTTCATTTTTATTAGCTTTGGGCAATCAAGTTTCTGCTAATTCGTCAGCATGTTCCACGGGTACGGAATCAATAATTTTGGGGGCAGAACGCATAAAGCATGGATTAGCAAAAAGGATGGTAATTGGAAGTTCTGAAATCGCATCCCCGTATGTTTGGGGCTGCTTTGATTCCATGAGAGTTCTTTGCCGCAAGTACAACGACACTCCAAAAGCTGCTAGCCGACCAATGAGTTCTTCTGCAGGTGGATTTGTCCCCTCTGCCGGAGCAGGAGTACTGGTCTTAGAAGAATACGAATCTGCCATTGAGAGAAATGCAAAAATATATGCCGAAGTGCTTGGAACTTCTATTAACAGTGGTGGTCAAAGAAAAGATGGTTCTATGCAAGCACCTGGCTCGTATGGCGTACAACAGTGTATAAAAAATGCGATTATTGATGCGAAAGTAAAAAGTGAACAAATTGATGCTATCTGTGGACATTTAAGTTCGACTATGGCTGACCCAATCGAAATTGGGAATTGGGTTTCTGCCTTGAACCTTAGTGGTAATAAATTCCCATATATAAATTCCTTAAAATCCATGACAGGACATTCATTGGGAGCCTCGGGTACGATTGAGACCATTGCTGCAGTATTGGAGTTACATCATGGGTTTCTATTCCCATCAATAAACTGCGAGGATTTAAATCCCGAAATTGAAAAACTAATTTCGCCTGAAAAAATCCCAAGTAAAACAATTGAGAATATTGATTTGAATGTAATTGCAAAAGCAAGCTTTGGATTTGGGGATATAAATTCATGTATCATAATTGGAAAAAATAAAGAATAAAAATATGAAAGACATTTTACGCATAATTGAGAAATATGCCTATAACAAAGAACTAGTTAGAAATGCAAATCTTAAATCAAAAATAATTGCAGATCTAAAAATAAATTCAACTAGAATAGTAGATATTATTTTGGACATAGAGGATGAGTATAATATTACAATCGAGGATGAATCTTTAGAAAAACTTGTTACTATAGAAGATGTGCTAAATATTATTAGTCAGAATAAAAAACAATCTTGAATTGATAATAAAACTTTTTGCGTACAAAAGCATTGTAAGATCTTAGAGCCTTAGTCAACAATTAAACATGCAAAATTCTTTATAAGAGTTTCGTAACTCATTTGCCCTAATTGTTGGAAAGCAAAATCTGTATTATAATACTTTGAAATTTCAATTGACAAATCAATCATTTTACACTCATTAAATTGTGATAATGCCAATTTAATTTTAGTCCATGTTCCTGGATGAACTAAAGTGCTTTTTCTCATAACTTTACTCAGTTTTTCAACCAATTTTGTGGGATTAATTAATAGTTTACTACTATGCTCTCTTCTATTTGCTGCTAATGCAAGTTGCTCTATTCTACCTATTAGATCCTTAAAAACAACTGCATTGTGCAAGGACATCTCAGAATTAAGCTCAAGTTTTTGATTATTTAAAAACTCAACTATTTTATCTAATTCATCACTTTTCATTACCCACAAAGCATTGACAAGAGGGAAATGGACATCACTATACCAAAGTTTTGCCCCTAAACTATTTGCAAGTTTAAATATTTCTGACAATTCATAAGCATTGTCGCGCATAGCACAAGCAGTAATTCCAAAACTAGTGTTTTTCAACTTGCTATATTCAGAAAATTTGAAAATATTTTCTTTTACTTTTTCCAAATTCCCATTTATTCTAATTTTCTGATACAACTCAGGGTCAACGGCATCAACCGAAACATTTATATGAATTTGTCCAGATTCAAGAATAGATTGTACTTTCGAGTTGTATATAGTTCCATTTGTTTGGATTGATATTTTGCAATTTGGATTCTTTTCAATAATTGCATACCATAAATCATAATATATGTCATTTAAAAAAGGCTCCCCTCCACTAAATCGTGCTTCAGCTATATGTGGAATTATGGTTTTAATTTCTTCTACAAAATCCTTATCGTAAACACTAGCTTCTGAGTATAATTTAGAATCTGTGCACCTCCTAATTGCAGACGAGGAATACTCTGAACACATTACACACATCAAGTTACACTCCGTAGCACTTTTGAAATCAAGAATTACAGGAAATTTAGAATTATCGCTATAATTTTCATATAGTAATGGGTTAACCGATGCAAATTGCTTTTCCTCAAACGAAGAGAGACAATCTTGACAACCTGCAGAAAAATCTGCTTTGTCCATCTTTTTGCGAAGAAATTCTAACTCATTGGAGTTCCAAGCACTCATTATCGAAGTGTCGGGATATTTTCCCAATGAAAACGAATTGTTATGACAACAAACAGTAATATTCCCATCAGGTAAAAACCTAAGACTCTTAAATGGTGCTAAACAAATTGGTTTGTTTCGATTTTGCAATATACGACTTTGATTATACTCACGTACTAAAGGCTTTGGCAATATGTACTTTTTTTTAAACAAGCAAATTAAAGGTTAAAAGCTACTATACATAAATGATCAATAATAGTATCTATATCATTATTTTCGATTTCAATAAGCAATAATTGAGCATTCAAATATTCTAAATAATTCAGCAATTCTGGTTTAATGAGCATCGCTGGAATCTGGTCAAATACATCTTTTCCGCCAATTTCGAACTTATTTAGTGGCAATAAACTTAATTTTCTATTAAAAACGAGAATTAATTCGTTTCGCAGAACTTGAGTTTCTGATGCTGATGGTGCATTACGCTCAAAATTTAAGATCTTAATCAACCACTCTTCAAGTAACGAAATCAAGGAGTTGTAATTAACAATATTTCTTTCAGCAGTTTGGTTATCAATTTTACCGAAATCCTCATTTTTATAAAATAAAATTAAATCATTAATATTATCGGAAGAAAGCGACCACAAAGCTAGATTCCAAGGTTTCAGCACAATATTATAAGTAAAATTCCACCCCTCTAAATTGCACTTACGCATGATATTTGGAACATCCATTTTATTAATCTGCATTGGACAAATGGTTATTGTAAATTGCGTATTTGCACTCTTACAATAAGCAGCAAATTTGAAAACATTGGCTAAACTTGTTTCAAAATCGGCTCCTTTTCTAATTAAATTATATATCTCTGGAACAAAACTATCAAACGAGACTGTGAGGTTAAATTTACCTTTTTTAAGAACGTCCTCAATTCTCGGATTAAAAATTGTACCGTTTGTGGTAATGTTAATAATTATTTCAGGATTAATCTCTATCATTTTTTCCCAAATTGGGAAATATGAGTTTATCAAAAATGGTTCGCCACCAGTAAACACGGCATATTTTAGATGTGGCAAAAATTCGGTAAGTTGCTTTACAAAAGAACTATCATATAAATATTTATCACTATTAGTAGTTTTGCCCTTTTGTTTAGCTATTGCAGAAGATAAACTTGCATCACACATAATACATTGTAAATTGCATGTGTTCTCAAGAGAGAAATCCATCAAAACAGGGTATCCATCAGAATTACACTCGAGATAATCAAAAGATATTGCATTTACATTAGAAAAATTACTGTTAAAAAATGGCGATGAGCAAAAACTACAAGACTTTGGAATATTATAAGATTTCATTTGATTTCTTAACTCTGTAAGTTCTTGACCAAACCAAATATCTTTAAGGCTTTTATCTTTTAAAAACAAAAAATCGATATGATGACAGCAGATTTGAACCCCTCCATTCCTATGAAACCTTAGAGCAGCTGACGGAGCATTACAAAAAGGATAGTGTTTCGGTTTGTCTCGAAACAGATTATATTTTTTTATAAGCTTTCGCTTTCTCGAATTAAACATCTACATTCTATTTCTTCCTTACAAAATTAACAATTTAATCCGACTAAAGCTTTTTTGTCATTTAAATATAGCTATTAAAATATAATTTGTAAATTGCACTAAATTTGAAAATGTTTTTAAGAAAACCAAAATATAATTGTAAAGCAGCAGAATATTCATTGCTATTTCAACCTTCTGGTGAAATACTTAGTTGTCATTATAATCGAGGTAATATTTTAGGTGTCTATCCACAAAATAGTATTTCGGAAATCTGGCAAGGAAAAAAAAGAAAACGTCTGATAAAATCAATACATTCAGCAAAATTTAACGAGGGTTGTTACTCTTGCAAATTAGCAATTGAAGAAGGTTTAGTGCATGGTGCTGGTTTTAATAAGTATAATTACATAAATGCTGAGAACTCGAAAAATCCAATTTCAATGGAGTTTCAGCTAGACAATATCTGCAATCTGGAGTGTATTATGTGCTCTGGAGAATACTCTTCGCAAATAAGAAAAAATAGAGAAAAAGCCGAGCCTTATATTAGTCCTTACGATGATAGTTTTGTGAATCAACTTGAGAGGTTTATTCCTTTTTTAAAACATGCCGCTTTCACTGGTGGTGAACCTTTTTTATTTGAAATTTATTACAAAATTTGGGACAAAATAAAAATCCTTAATCCAAATCTGGAGATTTATGTATCTACCAATGGAACTGTTTTAAACGAAAGGATAAAAGAATATTTAGAAGATTTGAACTTTAACATTACAATTTCTATCGACTCTCTTGACAAAACAAATTATGAGAAAATTAGAAAAAACGCAGTCCTAGAAAAAACTTTAGAAAATGTTGATTATTTCAACAACTATCTCAATGCAAAAAACAAAAGTTTAAATATTAAGTGCCTTGTTATACCACAGAATTATAAAGACATCCCAGATTTAATAGATTATTGCAATAACAATGGGATAAACTTGATTCCAAAAACAGTTATTTTACCCGCTTTTGCATCATTCGAAAGGTCAGACAACAATGAGCTTGAGAATATCATCAAACTTTTAAAAACTGGAATTAAATTAACTGAAACCAATGATATTATAAATAACAACAATAACAGATTTCAAGAAATAATCGACCAAATACAATCAGTATTATTACAAAAATCAAATATAGATTATACCAATTTAGAGGATAAAAGCATAGATGAACTAAAGACAATATTAGAATGCAAATTGATTGATGTCAGAAATACTGTTCCAGATACTAAGACTGTGAGTTTCTATAAAGAAAGTTTACTGCTTTTATATAATTCCATTGAGGAAGAAGCTAAACTTAAAAGCTCTCTCATTGGTTTTATTCAAGCACCACCCGAAATATTGATTGGAGAATTTAGTAGATTAGAAATAAGAAAACTTATTGAGAGATTTCGTCAATCATCAGCTAATTTTTAAAATGTTTAATTAAATTTGAATTATAGAATTGCAAAAAATAAATAATTATAAATGCTCAGAAAAAACACAAACATAATTCTTGACATTGCAGTCCTTACATTTAATCATAAAGGTTTTATTGCTACCTGCCTAAATTCTATTTTAAGCCAAAAAACTGACTATAAATTTAAAGTTTTTGTTTTGGATGATTGCTCTAGTGATGGAAGTTCAGAAATAATAAAAACAATTGCTGCACAAAACCCCGACATTATTCACTATGAAAGAAATGAGACTAACATCGGACCTCACAAATCAGCAATAAAATTAGCCGAAAAAACATCTGCAAAATACCTGTGTTTTCTCGATGGCGATGATTATTGGTGCAATGAGAACAAAATTCAAACACAAATAGATTTTCTTGAGAAAAATCCTGATTATGTAGGCTGTTTCCATGATACAAAAATACAGCAAACAAACATATCAGACGATATAAATTACCTAAACAGAACTCAAACTTACTGGAAAACTTACTCACAATTTAACAGATATTCGTCCGACTTTATGCCATGGTCACTTATTCAACGAAATATAATACCGACAGCAAGTTTGATTTTTAGAAATATAGATTTATATGGTTTTTTAAAAAATTACAAATCTCTTGAATTTTCTTTAAGCTGGGCATTGCACTTAGAAATAATAAAAAACTCAAAATTCAAGTATTTTAACGAAGTTTGGTCGGTTTATAACGATCATCCAAAAGGAATATCTAAGAAATATGATATTGTTGATTTTAAACTAAATAACATTAAAATTTTAGAAGCTCTGCTCTCTGATAAAGCATGGCAATATAATCAAGCTGAGATTTATAAAACTATTTGTTCAGAATACCGACTAATTCTTAAATCAAAAAAAGAATTATCTACAGCAAAAAAAGACTACGATAAATCTCTTAAACAATATCAGAAATACCTAAAGCTAGCCAACAAATCGGATTTACAACAATTAAAAGACGACTATTACTATGTGCGGAATAACGGGATGGTGGAGTAAAAACACTCCCATTGACAGGGAGCTTTTCAACAGAATGCGCGACTGCTTAACTCACCGTGGTCCCGATGGCTTTGGGTCTTATTTTTCGGAAAACCACGACATCGCATTAGGACACAGACGTTTGTCATTTCTCGATTTAGGCGAAAGTGGGAAGCAACCACTATGCAATGAAAATCAAACAATCTGGCTGACAATTAACGGAGAAATATATAATTATATTGAATTACGTGAAATTCTCAAAGCAAAAAAACATATTTTTAAATCAGAAACAGATTCAGAAGTTGTTATTCATGCTTACGAAGAATGGGGCACAGATATGATAAATATGCTTGAAGGGATGTTTGCTTTTGGACTTTGGGATGAGAAAAACCAAAAACTATTTATTGCCAGAGATAAATTCGGAATAAAACCACTTTACTACTATTTAGATGCAAATCAGATTATTTTCGCTTCTGAAATAAAAGCTATAATCGAGAATAGAAATATAAAAAGAGAGCTTGACATAACTTCAATGTGTGATTATTTTTCATACAGATACGTTCCATCACCTAAAACAATATTCCAAAATATTTACAAAATTGAACCTGCCCACTATATAACTATCAATAATCATTTTGAAATAGAGAAAATAGAATATTATAAGTTTGACTTTAACGACAACAAATATTCTCAAAAAAAATTAGTTAAGGAAGTTGATGAATTGTTAAGAAAATCTATTGAAACACATACACATAGCGAAGTTCCAATTGGCTCATTTCTTAGTGGAGGATTTGATTCTAGTGCAATTGTAAAATACATGTCCGAAATTGACAAGAACATTAATACATTCACTATAGGTTTCAAAGATTGGGATAAAAGTGAACATCGATTTGCTGAAATTGTTGCAAAAAAATACGGTGCAAATCACACATCACAAATATTAGATAATACATCATTAGAATTATTAGATGATTTAATGTATTATTATGATGAACCCATTGCAGACATTTCAATTATCCCAACTTATTTAGTTAGTAAGCTTGCTTCTAAGTCGAATAAAGCAGTTCTTTCTGGCGAGGGAGCCGATGAAATTTTTGCAGGATACACTTGGCATAGAGAATATCTTTGGGAAATTAGCAAGAAAGAACTTAAACAAGCAAAAAAATGGGGATGGGATATTCCTGAAAACCACTTTGATGTTGAAAGCTACGCAAAAGCAATGGCAATGGGTGAATTTGATGCTAAAGAATTGAAATTATTACTTAATCCCAAATTTCACGATAAAATCCCTACCGATACAAATTGGTTTTATAAAACACATTTTGACAAAAATACTCCAACGCCAAAACGTTTCCAGAAAATGGATATTAAATGTTTTATGGGCGAACTTGTTTTAACTAAAGTTGATAGAGCAAGTATGGCAAATTCATTAGAAGTTAGAGTGCCATTTTTAAATACAGAAATTTGTGAAAAAGTACTAAATCTCGATTCGAAAGTTTATTTTGACAAGAAAAAACAGAAAATTATTCTAAATAAAATCCTGAAGAAAGGCTTACCCAAAGAAATATTATCAAGAAAGAAACAAGGATTTGTAGGTCCAGATATTTATTACAAAGACTTTGAGTGGTATAAACAGAATCTTGAAAATTGCGAATTAGTCAATCATGAGATTATCAATAAAGAAACAATTGAAAAATATTTAAAAGAAAAAGACCATTGGCGTTTATGGAAAATTGCAGTATTTGAGAAGTGGTTTAATAAATGGGTTATAACAGATGAAATTTAGCAAAAAATCGAAAATAGTTCCATCTATTCCAGAAGATATTCTGCAAAAGTATTATCGTGAGATTTCAAATGAAAAAATCATTTGTCGTGCACCATTTACTTCGATGTATTTCCATCCTGACGGAGAAGTTGGAGCTTGTTGTCTAAATAAATCATCTTTTCATTATGGCAAATACCCTAAACAAAGCATTAAGAAAATATTAAATTCCACACCACGAAAATTACACCAAAAATACTTGAAAAATAATAATTTCTTATTAGGTTGTAAAACATGTAACGATAATCTTCTGAATGAAAATTTTAGCGGGCTATTGGCAAATGGGTATAAAAACCAAAAAATTAAACCTTATATAACAAGAATTGATTTCGAGCTGTCGCATGTTTGCAATTTTAATTGTATAATGTGTGAACAGAACAAGCAATCAACAAATGAAATTTACAACTCGTCATTCCTATCCGAAATACAACCAAATCTAAAAAAAATCGAATATGCAAACTTTATCGGTGGCGAGCCTTTCCTCATAAATATTTACTACGATATATGGGAATATTTACTAAAGAACAATAAAAAATGTCTTATCAATGTACAAACCAATGGTAGTGTATATAATGCAAAAATTACTGAGTTGTTAAGAAATGATAAGTTTAGAACTGTAATTTCGATTGATTCAGTAAATGACGAAACATATTCAAAAATTAGGCAGGGTGGCAATCTGAAAGAGGTTTTGAATAATTTTCAAATATTCAACGATAATATGAAAAGAAAATCTCACACAATGCAGATTTCGGTTTGTCCATTGAGAATTAATAGGTTTGAGATTCCCGATATCATTGAGTTTGCCAATAATAATAAATGTACTATTTATTTTAATCAAGTTGAAAAGCCCGATAATCTCAGCTTGCAAAACATACCAGAAAGCTACTTGTCGGAGCTTATTCAAGTCTATGAAAAGTATCTTAACACTTTACCATCAAACTCTGATATCGAAATCAAAAACAAAGCAGCCTTGAACGGTCTAATTAATCTTATCAAGCATTGGCATAAAGCTGCAATTACCAGAGAAGCCCTATCGGTCACAATACAGAAAGAAACTATTACAGAATTATTATATCAGGCAATAACAGAAAACAACAAATCTGTAATTGATGAGATAATAAATAGCATTCCGGACATTATAAAAGTTTCGCATGAAAAATCAGCAGAGATTACGAAACTGAATTTTGCTAAACAAATTGAAGATATGCAAATTGTTGGATTAAACAACTTAGAAATTACTAATATTGCAATGAACTTTTTTGAATTAACAAGAACTGAGAACCTATAATATGAATAAATTTGTTTTTGTAGTTTGTGGTCGAAAAGAACATATCGAAGAGTTAAACTTTTCGTTAAAATTCCTACGCCATTTCTCAAAAAACGAAATAATTGTTCTTACCGACAAAAAACGCAATGAAATTCAAATAAATCATGACAATATCATAAACATAGATACCCCAACTGAATTTGATAACCACCAAGCAAGTATTTTTATTAAAACTGGATTAAATAAACATCTTAAAAAAGATAATAATTACTGTTATTTGGACGGAGATATTGTAGCAATAAATTCAGAAGTTGATAAAGTTTTTGAACATTTTCAAAGTCCTATTACATTTGCAGCCGATCATTGTATAATGCAAGAATTTAGCCCACATGCAATGAACTGCAATTGTGTTGAGGAGAATCTAAAAGAAGAAGATATTTTCAACGACAAACTTTCCGAATTATTTGGAAAAATCAATCTTACCGATTCGCATATAAAGAAACAAACTGAAGAGCTTTTATCAATTTTTGTAAAACATCGTAACTCTCCTTTTAAATATTTTTTAAAAAACATAAAATATTTAATCCAAAGATATCTGCTTCCTGTAAAAACATTTTATTTTCACAACTACAGATTTCAGAAAACCAACAAATGCTGGTATAATTCTGATAACGAAATTGTTTTGTTTGACTATCCATATTATGAAAAAAGATTATGGGGTACTTCGGGTATAAAATTTAACAAAGAAGATAATTCATGGGAGACTAAAGACGGAAAAAAGTTTGAATTCAAAGCACCAGTATGTAATCATCTCAATGAATATTTGAAAAAAGAGTACGGAGTAAAAATCCCCAATGATTGGCAGCATTGGAACGGCGGAGTCTTTTTATTTAATGATTCATCAACAGAATTTTTAAACTATTGGCACACTCAAACCATAAAAGAATTTTCAAACCCATACACTAAAACCCGTGATCAAGGGACTTTAGCACTTACAGTTTGGAAATTTGGCTTAGAAAACCATCCCAATATTCCAAAAGAATTTAATTGGATAACTGAATTTGCCAATAATAATATTGCATGGGATAAAGACAAAGGCTATACATTCGATGGGTTTAAAACAGTTTTTTACCCCAATCTATTGCATATTTATCATGACTGGGGAAATAAGGATTGGAGTATTTGGGAATCGGTTATTGAAGTGAAAAAGAGCAAAAACATTTAATAATAACTAAAGGGTTGCCAAACCCTAAGGGATTGCCAAACAATATAAAACTAAATTTTCCATAAATATTCATTTTCTTTTTTAACACAAATTGCATCAAGTATTATTTCTTTTTCTTTAAAATACTTTATGTATTGGGCAATTTCATTTGATCTACCTACCAAATCGGGCGAGACAAAACAGATTTGATAGTTTGCATTTTTTAGAGCATCAAAACTTGGTTTATTTAATGGATTTGACAAAAAACAATCAACCCACACCCAATCTGATTTAGATTTTAAATTTATAGCGTTTTGAATACTTTCTATTTCAGAAAACCTTACCGCAAATCTTGTTTCCCCAATTTTTATAAATTTATTGATTATCGCAAAAGAACTATCTAAGAAAAAGAAATCTTTAATATCATATTTTTCAAGAAGTTCAATTACCTTAAACTCAATTCCCTCACTTTTGGAATTAATAATTAAGGTAGAATGATTATAATGTTTAACAAAATCTTCCAACAATTCTCCACCCACAAAAGGGTCATGAGCCAAAACTATATTACGTCCAAAATCACGTACATCAATTTCCACCCCATTTTCGCAGGGGATATTCTTTAGTTCAACAATTGTATTAATTCTATGATTTATTATTTTCATTTTTTCTAATTTCGAAACAATAAATTAATATTTTTAAAGAAAACATAATTCTTGAAAAAACACCTTTATTCCATTTCGACTTTCCATATTTTCTTTTAGGAAATAAAACGGGGATTCTTTCAAAATTAAACTCTGCTTTTTTTGCAATATAGTAAAAATATAGATCCAAACCCCAATGATTTGGAGGACATTTAATAAAATCTAATAGTTTAGCATTAAAGAAATTTGGCTGTGCATTAATTTCAGTAAGTTGTTGTTTAAGTATTATTCGTACAAAAACTTTCATCCCTTTACTAAATAGCTTAGCAAAAGCACTTCTACCGTTTCGTTCGCCCTTTATAAATAAATGTTCTGTATCTGAATAATTTCGACAAATATTGATAGCATTGACAACATCTGCTGGATCTGTTTGCATATCAGCATGCGACCAGCCTATCCAATTGCCGTGAGCTGCTCTTAACCCATTAATTATGCCGAAACCATACCCAATATTTATAGGGATATCAATTCTACGAGCAAATTTATATTTATAAAGATTATTTTCAAGAATCAGAGCAGTATCATCTTCAGATCCATTATTTACAAGAATCAATTCAGTATCAGAAACATTAATAATTGATCCAAAACGCTCAAGAATGTCTATAATATTTTCTGACTCATTATAGCAAGGCAATATGATTGAGAATTTTATCATTTCAATAAAACTAATTTGTCAAAAATTTTCTTTACTCCAATAAAATCTAAACTTAACTCATAATTCCTCAAAAGATGATCAGTCCAAACTATAAATGCCTTTTCAAATTTTCGCTGATAAATATAATACATTACTTGTGCAGCAGCAATTCCATTTCGCTTTAACTCAGAAGCAATTGAAATGCAAAATTTAAAAGCATTGTCTGCAAAACTTTCATCAACATTCATAAAATCAATTTCAAGAACAGATTTAGGAATAGACTTTTCGACTTTGAATACAGTACCACCTGTTCGAGAGACATCGTGAATATGCTTACAATATGGCTTATGCAAATATATCAAAATATGTACCCACGGAGTTAAGTAATGATCAAAATCCTGATGATAAACAAAAGATTTCCCACGGATTAAACATGAATAAAACTCATCAATAATTGCCCTAGTCACTACTGGTGTTTTCATTGCATCTATTAGTAAGAATTCAATCTTTTCCCCAGTCCAACGAGCCTTAATTATATCTCTTTTAATTTCAACAATATTATGATACAATTTGAGATTTTCAAAACGACTACCTTTAATGTGCTTATTGTATGACTGATCCCAAGTAAAAAGATCATAAGCAACAACATTTTTGTTTTTTTCACCACATTTTAAATTTTTACTTAATCCTGCAGCTAATGAAATTGTTGTCGCACCTAACCAACATCCCAAATCAATTATTTTACCTAAGCCACGATATTGTTCAAGTCCATATTGAAACAAAAATTTTCTTTCATTTATGGAAATCATTCCTGGAATCTGTAAAATTTCAGGTACAAGCTCAATATTATATTTGTATATTTTCAAATTGCGGCATCCTTTTTTAATCGATTTTTTAACATTTGCCTTAATGAGGGGACAGCATATTCTGGTTTTAAAAATAAAGAATAATCTGTGAGTGAATCTAACCTAAAAACCTTTACTATACTATCACAATCAAATTCAAATCCTTCAAAATCAACATTATTTTTTAAAACCTCATCTTCTCTGAGCTTTTCTATAAATAATTTAAAATACTCAATTAAAAAAGTTGTATTGAATTCACTATTTTCGGTTATTGCAAGTGTATTAATATCACGTACAATTGAATCAAGTTTTTTATATAGTAAATCTTTTTGATAAGGCAAAATCAATGAGATATTCTCATTTTTACTGAAACAGATGTTTATTCCTTGTAGATTAGATCCTTTAAGAAAAATTTCGTTTTTCTCTTTCGCACCAAATAACAACGGATTTATATAATATATTACCCCAAGTCCATTATTATTTTCTATAATTTCTATTTCCCAATTAATTTTCGGGTTTTTATAAATACACTCCACGGCCTCAAAACCATCTGTATAATATTTTTCTCCTTGATATTCAATTAACCCATTACCTACAAATCCGGCAATTACTAATGGCATTGGCAATCGCCCAATAAAATCAGCTGGCAAATCCAATTGTGCATAAGCGTAATATGTACCCTGTAATTCTTTATTTACAGGGAAAGTCATTTTAGCATTTGCTGGGATATAAAACCATAATTCACTAGATTTTAATGCGGACTCATATTTTGTGTCAAACTCCACATTATCATCAATAGTGTAATACAATTCAGCCATTTCCCCAGAATATACTTTAATAAAACGCACGTTATCTGTATCCAAAATCGGATTTATTGGGTTTGTTATCAACGCTGGATTATAGACAAGCTCTGAATATGAAGCTATTCTTTTATCCTTATTATAATAATATACTCCATAGTCCGAATCTAACAATATCCATTTGTTCTCAGAAAAAACTTCCGTAACCACATGTCCTTCTAAAGACCATGATTTTGCATCAAATCCCAATTCTAATAAAATATTTGTTAAGACTGCTGATCTAAATCCACAAAGTCCTCCTCCCATAGAATTTACTAATACATAAGGAGAATATGCCCAATTATACTTTGTTACCAAATCATCGTGCCATGTATAATCACGCACAAAACGAAAAGCTTTCATTTCTAAAGGTTCTTCTGGATATTCATCTTCCATCTGTTGAATGTAAGAAATGATATTTTTTTCAGTATTCATATCCATACCATTTATTGTCATAGAAAACTCAGCATCTTTATTTCCATCATTACGGATTTCAAAAATATTTTTTTCTGGATTAGATAATAAAAACGTTCTTTCTTCTTTATTACAGGCAAATAATAAAGAAAGTGCAAATCCGAATAATAATAATAATATTACTTTAATTTTTTTCATGCTTTTTTTCCCAAAATAAAAACTCCTTATACTCTTCAGGCGTCCCTAAATGAACATAATCTTCTATTATTATAAATTTAATTCTTTTCCCAATACTTAATAAATATTTTGCAAAATGATCAAAACTATGATTTATTTGCAAATCCAAATCTGACAAGTATTGAAATATTTTACCGTCAGGAACATAGAACAAGCCAGCAAGCCCAAAGCCAGTTTTTGATTTAGTTTTAATAAGGATTTCTGAAACCAAATCCCCATCTGTTTCAAAATATGTATGAGAGCTGTCCTGTTTCTGTTGCAAAAGTGATGCTTTGAATCCAAACAATACCAAATCTGAATCCAACAACTCCAACAATTTATGAGAATCGATAAATCCAAAGCAATCGTTTGATGTAAAAATTATATTTTTTGTGTTCAGCACAAAAGAAAATGCCTGTAATAAAGTTTCTGTTTGAGATTTAGTATGAACATGAATATTTATTATCTCCGCCTCTCCTTCTGCTAAAGAGAGTGTATCATCATTTACAATCAAACAATTATTTTTGCTGTTAAACTTTTTAAAGACATAATTACACATTTTATCACCTTGGATTGTAATCCCAGCTTTATTAACTTCTGAAACGACTTTCATCCTTTCTCCAGTTCCACACATCATCATACAAATTTTTATTTCATGTTTCAAGTTTTCATTATTAAATACCCTTTCCCAATGTAACACATCTTCAAGTTGCTCTGGCACTCCCCAATGAACGAAGTTAGAAACGTCATATTTAATTACCCTTAACCCACTACTAATTAGATAATTAAATGCAAGACTCGGATAATACTCAGATGCAACTCTTTGCTTATTATTAATTACTGAATTAATTGAATCTTTTAGAATCTTTTTGTTTTTAAAATAAAATACCCCTACAGACAGATTCTCATTCATCCAATCATTAGTGAAACTAGATTTCTCTCGTATTTCTATAATTTCGTTACCTTCAGTTTTACAGAATGCAGAAAAATTATTATTATATAAATGTGGATGAAACCCCTGATGAGTAAAAACTAAACCATCTGGATTATTTACTGTAATATAATCCATGAGCAATTCAAAATCCCAATCCCATACAATATCATTATATGCGACAAAAAATGCTTCATCTGAGTTCAAAATAGGTAATGCTTTTTGTATAGAGTATGCAGGTCCATTTTTATGATCTTCTATATATAACAAATAATAGTTTTTAGGGAAGGTTATATTACTTAATAATTTTTTTTTTGAATCTGCGGCAATAATTATCACATTTATTTCTATAGGAAACGAGTCGGTCACATACTCTATCATCTTCTTTCCAAAAATTTCAATTAAAGGTTTAAAAATCAGATAACCAGCATTTTCATATCGTTTACCTGTACCAACTGATGGGATAATCAGATTATATTTCATACAAGAGTTCTTTTATTATCTTAGCAATATTGTTCTTCCCATAAATTAAAAACATTGACCAACCTGATAAGAAGTTAGCACCAGCATTTTTACATTTCGAGATAATCTCCTTAGTCAAGCCGCCGTCAACTTCAATTTTCAAATCATATTTATAAAGCTTTGCTGTTAATCTAAATTTTACTACGTTATTAAGAACCTCAGAAATAAAGCTTTGTCCACCCCGTCCAGGAAAAACGCCCATAAATTGAATGTAATGAATATTATTTTCACGTATAAGGTCAAACTTAGTATCTGTATAAATGGTATCTGGATTGAAAACAATGCCGACCTGAATATTATTAGAAACTATTTGTTCTATAGCAATTTTAAAATCAGATATAGATTTAAAACTTTCTTGATGTAAATAAATCACTTTTACTGGATTTTTAGCGTATTGTTCTATTAAGGAAAATCCATCCTCCTTTTTTAAATGTGGAGAATTAGCCATTATATGCACATGTATTGAAACATCTGGAAAATTCTCAATAAGATAACTCAGTTTATTGAGACCACAGATTATTCTCGGTATAAAAACCCCGTCGCCAACATCGACATGAAAATTTTTAATCCCAGCCTCCCAAACTAATTTTGCAAGATTTTCTTCAAATTCATCATCTGGAACTTCAATCATTGATGCGAACAAAATTGGTTTAGTGTTAGTGGCATTTTCGAAGATTTCCTGGTGGTTAAAACAGTTTTGTGAAATTTTTTCTAATAAATCCTCTGGAATATCTATAACTGGATGCCGGAAATAATCGGAACTTTCTTTATCAAGTTCTGGATTATTCATAACTAAATTATGTTTTAAAAAAAGCTGTTCAATATTTTTATTAATATTTAAATAATCTTTACTACTTAAATTATCTAAATCACTTTTGTTTTTCGCAAAAGAAGTTTTCCATTCAAATTGATTAGTTCCAAATTTAGCCACGACACTTTTAGGTAGGCTTGATATAACAAGCCTTAAATATTGTCCAGCAAAATTAATCCGGACACACTTATTCTTCACAAAACTCCTAACAACTTCAAGTTCTGTAAATGATGTGCCATGTAATACATTGCCATTATTTCCATGTAATACAGTTGCATTAAAAACTTTCAATGATTTTTCAGGATTTGTATTATCGCTCCTAAAATGATGGACAGTTCCAAGGGCAGGACCAATCAAAAAAGTAGATTTATCCCAATCTCGTTTACTCATCAAATTAGCTATTATCTTGCATAAGTTTTCAAAATCTTTAATCCCTATTTGATTTATATTCTCTCCAGTTGTGATTTCCATATCAACATATTCGGGAATAACTGAAAGCCAATCCCCCATCAACTTTTCTATTACATTAAAATTGATGTCATCTTTTTCTATTGCACTTTCAAGGTCAAGGCAAATTGAAGTAATCATACCTTTAGAAAAAGCAGATTTTATAAAATTCTTTGTCCATGATTTTGTCTTGTTCATTTTTGCAGATGCGTGATCTATACTCAAAGCCCATAATGGAAGATTTTTATCTGGATTTTCACTTAAATAATAAGATAACAATTTGCTAATTCTTAATGCGAAATTTTCTGGCTTTCCTATTTTTAAATATCCCGATTGTTCATCAAGAGCATTTTGACTTGATTGAATTCCAAAAGCAATATTATTTTCCGATGCCAATCTAAAATAAGAACTAATATCTAAACTTTTATCGCGCAAGTCATATACTGTAAAAAATGGAAGTGCAGAATCTCCTCTTATAGCTAATGCAAAATAATATTCGTTCAAACATGAAGGTAAGTTTTTATTCAATCTACTCAGGCTAACCTGCGGAAAAATATTAACTAAAGAATAATGTCGCAAAATCCATTGCCATAATAATAATTTCAATTTTACACCTACTTGCAAGTATAATTTACAAAAATTTTCCTTTTTAAAAAATTCGCCAGAAATAACACCGTCAATATATTTTAACCCAGTATTTTTTAATGAAAGCAAATCTTCGACACTAGGTTCAATCTCATTAATATAATACTGGTTTTTAAAAAAACTCGCACTAATAATTTGCGAATTGTTATTTTCAATACTGCTTACATAAAGATAATTATCTCTAAAAACTGGTTTCAATCCAATAAAGTTAAAGATCTCACTCCATATTTTCATTTCCTGATTGGAATCAAATTTTGCTAAAAACTCAAAATCTGATTCCAAAACATTTTTAAAACACTCTAAAGGATTGACATTGTTGAGATATACAACTTTGTGCTTTGTTCTTAAATTCTCATTATTAATAAAAATCTTATTAGGTACAATAATGCAATGCTCATCAGAAATATTAATGTTTTCCCTATTCCACATAAATGTTTTATTGGCAGCAAACAAATTGTGTTGAGCAAAAATGCGATCAGTATTATACATTTTCATTGAGAAGTCGGATATCAGAACGATTTTTATCTTCGTTTGACGGGCATAGAATATAAGTTTAATTTTCTTATACACAGCAACAATAAAATACTCTATATCATCGGCATACAATTTTCTTAAATCAAAATACTGGAGTTTAAACTTTGTTTTGTTAAAACAAGTTTTTAACATTTCTGTATACGAGTACTCCCTTACACTTTCAGCTAAACCATAAAGTTTCGATCCTTCCAAATCAAACTTTGTTAGCAACTCAACACATTCTGCCAATGCAAATTCAAGCTTACTGTCCGCTAATTTAGATAAGGAAAAGAAATCCTGAATAAGGTTTACATTCTTGAATTGTGTTTTTGGTTTAGTCGAATTAATATATCTAAGAATTTCAGATTTATCACGAAGCATCGCATTATTAAAGTTGGTATTATCGCATATATTTGTGATACATAAATGATGAAGGTTTAAATAGTGATTATAAGATGGTAGATCGACATGCCTAAAATATTCTTCAATTTTTTTTTGATCTCTGTAAACCCCTGCTCGCTCAATTTTTCTTCTAAGCAGTTCTTCAGGATTTGAGAGTAATAACAAATTGAGATCAATTAATTTATTAAGTTTTGGAATATGTGTATAATGGCCTTCAATAATAAGAACCATATTTTGTTTCATTACAAAATCTTTGCTTCCAGTACACTTGCCATCAGAATCTCTATCGTAAAGCTCAGTAATGCTTATGTTTTCCCCATCTGCAAAACCTGTTATAAATTCATTTGTAAATTTAACAGCTTTGTTTAAAACCATGTGATAATCAGCCTCATACTCAAAAACAACATTGTTGGCAGTAAAAATACTCAGGTCTTGTTCGCGTAAACTTCTTTCTTTTAAAGTCCAGTCTAGAGCATAAATAAAATTTGGAATATGTCGTTTATTCAGTTCATCAGCTAGAGTATCAGCAAGATAAGTTTTCCCAGATGCTGTTGGTCCATCAATACCGATAATAAAAAACGGCTTTTCAAAAGTTATTTTTGATAGAATATAATTAATCAACATTATTTCCTTAGTAAAATAAAATGCTAAGTTACTAAAATATAAAATATGTCATATTACAATATGATTGTTTTATTTCAGGTTTGAGCCAAAGCTTATAAATACTAATCCCCAAAAGCAGAATTAAGTTTTAATTATTTGAGGTATTCATTTAATTTCATTGCACTTAAAATGTTCTGAGCCATTAATTTGTATCCGCTATCGTTGCAATGCTCGGAACCTGTTTTATGCGGTTCGAAGTATAAATTTTGATCTTTTCCGAGCGATTTAAATATGCTTTCATTATCTACAAACAACAAACCATATTTATTTGATGTTTCTTTCCATATTCCGCCAACACTATCTGCCCAAAAGTGAATTTCCTCAGAATTAGGTGGTGGGATTAAAGGATAATTCATACAAATAACAGGATAGTTTTGTTTTAAACATATCTCTACTGCCTTAATAATATCTGAATTAATCCAACCAAAAATCCCAGATTGCTCAACATTTGCAGTACGTTTAAGAACATGAGGAAGAAAATGCGTTTGATTCTCACTATTATCTTGAGTACTTAAATATTCAAATATTTGTTTAATCCCAATTTTGAATTTGTCATCTGAAACCGAGGAGTCAAATAGTTCTCTATATTTTGAGGAGGGCAATTTAGAATTCTCCATCATATAATGAGGAGCCTTATTTGTTTCGGCAAAATCGACAATGTTATCTGCAACAACACACAAACGTCTTGATATGCTATCAGTAAAGCTATCAATCTTAAGCAATGATTTTGCTTCAGTAAATCTTTTTTCACTAATGTTTAGCCAGGCTAAAGTTAAATCAATTTGTTGCTTATTTTCATTATTTCTTGCACTTAAATAGAAGTTATATAAACTATCAAAACTAATATTAAGATTGTGTTCAATAAAAACGATACTATTAAAACTAAACCCTTCTAAAATACAATTTCGATAAAAACCTAATGTAATATCAGTAATTTTACTGTGTTCTTTTTCAAAAAGGTATAATTCTTTAAGCGTCCTAATAGCATGGACATCAGGGTATTTCGAAATTAAACTATCAAGTTTGGCGATACTTTCAGCGATGACTGTTGTATCAATTAGACCAAGGTCAGAGTTATAGTGTTTCTCATTGTCATACTCACGCAAACAAACTTTGAGAGCCTCGAAGCAATTTATATTCGACTGGTTTTTAGATAAAGCAAACGATAGATATCTGAATGAATTTTCCCAATTACGTAATGCAAGATAATATCTGCCAACATAATAATAATATTTATCTGCATCGGTTCCAAATCTTGGAAATTCAAATGACTTTATTAAAAAAGACAATGCGTAATCCTTTACATTTTGATTTGTGTCAGTACTTGCCCCCTTATATTTTAAATTATAACTGATTCTTTTGAAAAGTTTGACAATCCTTATTTTTTCCCAATAATTATCTAAAATCTGAAAGCCATAATAATTCCAGGAATTCGCCATTCCAAAAAGCATTATTACAAGATTCGGTTGGCAAGAATTAAGATCTTCCTGGAGTTTTTCAATTACCTGCGAACTATTTTGAGCACATCTGCCCCGATTTACAACAATTACTTCCTTATTAGTATTCTCTTGCAGTAGTTTTTGCAAGTGTGCTGGATAATCGTTACCATTTGTTGAACCCACACCATAAGTAAAAGAATCTCCTATGCAAAGAACTACAAATTTCCCATCATCATTGCTGATTTTAGTTTCTGCCTCTGCATTGTTAAATGCAAATCCGATTATTCGCAACGTAATTTCCAATAAAACTAAAACGACAATCAACCAGAATACAAATCCTAAAAAAAAGACTCCAATACTTGTTAAACCAGATTTAGAAAATGATTTCATTTTTGTTTTATCGTACTTTCTGATTTTTTTGATTAGTAGAAAAAGTGAAATCAAAATGCAAAAAAATCCAAGAGACAACACAATATCTATAAAAATTGGTTTCGCTAATTCAAAAGCAATTATTTCACTAGATTTACGAAAAAAGTTCTTTTTTTGATTAAAGCTATTATTGGTTTTTAAAATTAAGGATTTGCCCTGAATATCTGATTCAAATTCTTCAACACTTAGTTTTAAGACGTTTTTCTTATCCAATATTACAAGCGACTGAATTTCTTCAATCTTGACATCATCAATGACTATGTCTATATTCTTATAATATCCCTCTAAATATAGAATTCCATTATCTGATTGAAATTCAGAAATTGAGCCAAAAACACCTTCTGCATTTATTTTGTAATCAACGTTTCGTTCGTTAACTGTAATGATTTCTATCTTATATCTACCATTAATTTTAACAGATATTGCGACAAATAGAAAAAGGGATACCACTATTATAGTCAAACCAGCAGCAACCCAAAAGAAATATTTTTTTGTTTTCTTATTCATATCTGCCTACTATTCTAACAAGACCACTATAAGTACAAGATGAATCAGCATAAACGAATTTTATAGCAGAAAGTTTCTCAAAAGCATCAAATTTATACAGAATCGAATTGAGTTTTTGATTATTCCCGTTTATTATTTCAGTTGAAATCTCCTCATTGTTTTTATTAACTCCAATAAGTTTTGGCGATTGTCCGCTGGGATTAGTTTCAAGAATCACTTCTATAACATCCCAATTTTCGGCGTTTTTATAAATTTCCGAAAACCAAACAGAGTTCTGGTTAATAATATTTACATCAAATATTTTATCTATCCCTGACTTGACACAGTGTTTTTGTTCTGGGAATCCGTTATAAGGTATATAGTAATAGTCATTATTGTCAAAAATTAGACAATTATAAGCTCTCCAATAACTTACTTTTTCGGTAGCCTTATCAACAGCATTTAAGTAAACAATGTTTTTGTTAAAATGTATTGCTGTAATTAAGATTAAAAAAGAAATTTTCACTCCCCCTTTTACTCGCTCTGTTTTTGCAAACAAATCCGTTATTTCAAAACCAAAAACGGTTATAACGATAAAATTTAAAAACGAAGACAATGATAAATAACGGTGCTGATTAAGAATAGAATTTGCTTGAAACATTTCTATAAATGAAAGACTTGCAAAGTCTGGATTCTTAAAGACAAGCCCCTCCATGTCTGTTACATATATGTATAGAAAAACAGATGCGAAAGATAAAATTAGAGATGATAGAATGAACCAAGGAATTAAATCTCCACGTTTTTTTATAATTTTTATAATATAATATGTCATTATTATTAATCCTAATGCGACTGCCAAAACATTAACTAAAAGATTTATCCAATCTGCACCAATCGGTGGTAATCCAATTAGTCCAACAAAACTTCTAATAAACACAAAAACCGTAACGATGATTAAATCAATGAAGTTTTTATGTTCAATTTTAAAAGCCGACTCATAAAATGTTCCTAATCCGTTTTCATTAAGATTTATTATTTGGTCAGTCTGTATATATGCAACAATAATTTGCGTTATAATTGCTACACAAATGGTAATAAAAACGATTACTATTGATTTATTTTTCATTCTAACCAATTGATAAATAATTACAATTATTACAAAAGGGAGTAAAAGGGTGAAAATAGGTTTTGACAAAGCAAATAGAATAAAAACAATCCCAAAAGCTATTAGTGTTTTCTTTTTTACAGGAGTGGGGTTGAGATTAGTAAAAATAAAAAGGAATAATATCGTTGAAACTGCAAAAGGTACTTCAAACAAAAAATTAGAAGACAAAAACACAATTGGATTTAAAAGAAACATTAAACTTATTAAAAATCTTAATTTATCATCTTTAATAATAAGTCTGAATATTTTTAAATTAAACGAAGCAAAAACCAAAGAAAAACAGATTGCAGTAGTTATTTGAAGTGCTTCAGGGAAAAACTGTCTAAACCCAAGTGCTTTTAACAAAATATATGCCGTTAGGTTTTGAAAAGCATTAAGATAACCAGCATCTGGAGTAACAAGACAATCAAAGAAATTATTAAAATCTGCTTTCACAAAAAATTTGGAAATATCATCTCTAAAGCCTGTTCCGTACAGATATATTGAAGATTTTAACACAAAAACTAGCCAAACAAACGAAATCAAAAGACTCCACCAAAAGAATGAGTTTAACTTGAGTTTTTTGGAATAAATCCCCAATAATAAAAAAGGGAATATTAGTGTGGCAAAAACTATTAAAAAATTGAATAACGAAAACCCTAAGAAATTCAAAATCTGATTATCCGAAAAATAGAACAATAATGGTGGCAAAACCGATAATATATAAATTAAGGGGATTTTAAAGTTTTCTGTTTTAATAAACCTGAATGACGATGCTATGAATGTTTTAAATGCAGAAAACCCTTCTTTATATGATTTTTTTAAAACACCCCACAATTTACATATAGCAAGAAAAGAAAAAATGCCAATGTAATAATATAATAATATTTCAAGAAGTTTTATAGCGAAAAAACCAAAATAGACAGTAAGATTGTTTTTTGTGAGCAGAGAAATTTTCTTAAACAGAGGAACTTTCGGAAAAGCTTTTGAATCTATGCGATACTTACCCAGCTCGATTATTTTCAGGCTTTTAGCTTCTATAATTTGCTCAGATTCCCCAATCTTTAATTTAGCTATAAATTGATCTGGATTATTAGTTTCAATAACTATACTCCAAACATAACGTGCATTTAATACAAATGTATTGTTTTCTTTTTTCAAAAAATCAATAACCCCACCAGTTGGACTTATAGCATATATTCTTGTTTGAGACTCCGAATTTAACTGAATGTAAATATCATTACTAATATTTGCTCTTGAGAAATACAACAAAACTAAAGTTCCACAGATTACCGTAATTCCGGCAACAATTACCAAAAGTTTTTTTAATATGTTCCTTTTCATTCTTTACAGTACAACGCACAATGCAACAAGCAAATGCAAGTTTATTCTTTACAAATTTAGGAAATATATTTTTAGGACTGTCATATTTTAATTCTTTCTTGGTCTTAGATTGATTTAACAATGAATTTCCTTGATTTTCTTATCATCTTATTGCTTACATAGTCGACATAATTCAATACCGTTTGTTCCAATAAAAAAAGTTAAAAACCCAATAAAGTACTTTATTATATTTCAACTTCTTGAGAAACAATATTTTTTACTAAATTTGCTTAAACAAAAAACTTTATGTTTCGCTGGATAAAAAAAATAATGTGGGTCTATATCAGATTTGTTCAAAAAATTCTGATAACATTGTTTTTAACCCTTACATATTTTCTCATTATACCTTTTAGTTGGTTATTTATGGTAATTTTCCATTCGGGCAAAGTTTTTAAGACATTTAAAGTAAAAAGCACATATTGGCAAAAGCTTACTAATATTGATACTGATTTAAAAGATTTTACAATACAATCATAATTATGAAAAAAATAAAATACATTTTAAAAGAAATGTTTAGGATGATGAAAAAGCATAAGTTAAGTTTTTTGGCTCCAATTTTTATCATTTTGGCAGTATTGGCTTTTCTGGTGTATTATATCGGACCAGCAGTTATTGTTTCATTTATATATGCAGGAGTATAGAGTTTTTAAAATAAGAGAAATTTAATTTTTTTATAATGACGGAAAGAAAGATATGCAAAAGATGTGTAATGCCGGAGAGTGAACCTGATATTTTTTTGAATAAAGAGGGTATTTGTAATATCTGCCTTACTTATGAACATGAAAAACAAGACGATAATAAGGAAAAGCTTCTTGAAAGTGATTTACTAAAAATATTAGACAAATATAAAGGCAAAAAAAAGTATGATTGTATGGTGATGTGTAGTGGAGGAAAAGACAGTACTTCAGCACTTTACTTTATGAAAACACGCTACAATTTAAACATATTAGCTTTTATGTTTGACCACGGATTCGAGACAAAGGAAGCAATCGACAATGTCAGAAATGCAGTAGATATATTAGATGTAGATTTTATTTTATATAAATCATCTTTCATGAAACCCATGTTCAGCAAAATACTACAAACTGACTCCAAAGCAACACTTTGCCACATTTGTTCAATTTGGTATATGGACTTAGCCTACGATGTAGCGGCTCGTTATGACATCCCACTTATAGTTGCAGGATGGACTAAAGGACAATCTCAAACAAAAAAAGCAAATACACAATCTAATAAAAACCATTATACTGAATTTCTCTTGATGTCAGAAGCTACAGAATGTTTTTTAAACAATCAACTAAAAGATATGCCTCAATACAAAAGATTTCCTAAAAGTATGGAGGAGGTTTTAAAGCGAGCAAAAAAACGTCATAAATCATTAGTTATTTCCCCTCATTGGTTTTTGCCTTATGGACCTGAGGAGTATGTCAAAATTATTAAGCAGGAACTAGGATGGAAAGCTCCAGCATTAAGCTATCCTAAAGGTTCGACAAATTGTCTTCTAAATTTTATTTCTGTTTACAATTCAATAAAACACTTTGGATATACTCATTATCATGTTGAGGCAAGCAAACTGATTCGCAAAGGTGTTATTTCGAGAGAAGAAGCAATTGAACAATTAAAACAAAACTTCGATTTCGAAACTTTAAATAAAGTAGCAAGTAAAATGAATATCAGTTTTGATGATTCTTTATAATCTATAATCCCACGCTTTTGTTTTTATCCTATTTTCATTTAATTATGTGATGTTAAAACTATCAATAACTGGAGGAGATAAACAGTTAATAATGCGTTATGAATAGATTACGGCATAGTTAAAGGCAATTGCTGTGTCAGTTTAAAGATAGCCATTTAATTGATTAAACAAAAAACACAAATGTTCTAATTTTTACCCTCTGCTTTTCATTTCTTCAAAAATTCCTTAATATTTATAAAAAAACCATATATTTGAATAAAAAAAATTGTTCATGAACATTCTTGGATTATCATGTTATTATCACGATTCAGCTGCTTGCATTATATGCGATGGAGTATTGGTGGCTGCAGCACAAGAAGAAAGATTTAACAGAATTAAAAACTCATCTGATTTTCCGATTAATGCAATTAATTTTTGTGTACAACAGGCAGGAATTAGTTTTGATCAAATTGATTATGTAGCTTTTTACGAAAAACCATTTCTTAAATTTAGTAGGGTTATTTTAGACATCGTATCAAAATTTCCTTTTTCGTATGGTTCATTTATCCGAAATACTCCACAATGGTTACAGGACAGGCTGATTTTACCAGGAGTTCTTAAACGTGAATTTGCATATAAAGGCGATGTTTTATTTATCCCTCATCATCACGCTCATGCTGCAAGCACCTTTTTTGTGTCGCCTTTTGATGAAGCTGCAATACTGATAAATGATGGGGTCGGGGAATATTCAACTTCAAGTATCGGATTTGGAAGTGGGAAAAACATTGATTTGCAAAAACAGATTAATTATCCCGATTCTCTTGGTTTACTATATTCTGCGATTACTACTTTCCTTGGCTTTAATGCTAATAGTGGCGAAGGGACAACAATGGCATTAGCCAGTTTTGGGCAAGTAAATTACCTAGAACAGTTTAAGAAGATTATAAACATCGCCCCTGATGGTAGTTATACATTGAATCAGAAATATTTCTCGCTGAATAAAAGAAAACGGATGTACTCCAAAGATTTAATTACATTGCTTGGAGCGCCTCGCAAGTTTGACACAGATTACGATCAAAGGCATAAAGATATTGCAGCTACATTGCAGTTTGTTATTGAAGACTGTTTAATTAAACAGTCAAAATATGCTTATAATACATTTGGAAGTGAAAATCTTTGTCTTGCTGGTGGAGTCTTTCTAAACTGTGTGGCAAATCAAAAAATTCTGGAACAAACTAAATTTAAAAAGATTTTTATTCAACCTGGTGCTGGCGATGCAGGTGCTTCAATAGGTGCTGCTTTTTTTACTTATAATTCAATCTTAGGAAATGAGCGCAAATTTGTTATGAATCATGCATATTTTGGTCCAGAGTCAACAGATAAAGAAATTGAAATTGCCTTAAATGCAAAATCTCTTAAATTTAATAAGTACGAGGAGCAAACTCTTCTTGAGATTGTCACGGAAAGGATAATTGCAAAAAAAACTGTTGGATGGTTTCAGGGACGACTTGAATTTGGTCCCAGAGCCTTGGGGAATCGCTCAATACTTGCATCTGCACAAGATTCAGTTATGACTGAAATATTAAACAGTCGAATCAAGCACCGAGAATGGTTTCGCCCATTTGCTCCAATTGTTAAAAAAGAAAAAGCTAATGATTACTTTAAGATGTTAGCTGATTCTCCGTTTATGCTTTTAGCGCCTAAAGTTATTGAAAAAATGAAAACTATAATCCCAGCGGTAACACATATAGATGGGACTGCCAGAACTCAGACAGTTGACAAAGAAACAAATCCATTATTATGGAAATTACTTGATGTTCACGAAAAGAAAACAGGAATTTCTGTTATTATAAATACTTCGTTTAATTTAAAAGCCGAACCGATTGTATGCAAACCAGCCGAGGCAATTATTGACTACCTTAATTCTGAAATGGATTGTTTAGCATTAGGAAACTATTTTATTGAAAAACACGATGAAATATAAAAAGATAAGCCTGATTTTGTTTTTTGTTGCTCTTATTTTAGGTGCTGGGCTTATTTATTATTTCTCTTTGGAAAAATCTAAAATCCCTTTTGCTCAAACTCCTTGCATTTATATTAGTGGTATAGATATTTCAGAAATGTCGCTGGTCAAATCCTGGGGTACAAATAGTGAGTCAGACATGGAAATATATATCCATTTAAAACTACATTATAGAAGTACGGATACTTACATTTACGACCCGTGGAGTATCAATGAACTTCTTTATAGTGATATTGAGAATATCCATTTAAGTCTCCCTGATAGCTTATTTACAAAGCTTGAATATTTATGGTTGAAGAACGGAGATATAGTTAAGAAATATGATAAGAATCTTTTAGAAAAAGAGTGGATAATTGCAAGAGATGCAAATCTTGTTGTTTTATCTTCAACCTCTAAGCAAGTCAGTACCAACACACTAAAAATCGGCAACAAAAACTTATTAAACAATGTCAGAATATTTGGATTCCAATTGAAATTATTTTACTATATTTATATAGGGATTTTATCAATCTTATTTATCTACAGTTTTTCCCATGTTTTTAAAAAGATTTATTTTTTAGTAATTAAATTTAGCAAAAAAATGTTTAACAAGCATAGAGATTTATTCTCTGGCATTTTTTCATTTTTTGCTGGTCTTATTTTCATTTTAATAATTTTGGAAATCACTTTACGAATTGTTGGATATTATCACAAAAAACAAAACATAAATTATAATTATAAACTATCTTCCAAAACTGAGAATGTTATTGTTTGTTTGGGCGACAGCTTTACTGAGGGGATTGGTTCTTCTGAAGATAATGATTATCCAGCTATTCTTGATCGTATGATTAAGGATGAATATGGCGAAGTCTTTGATGTGTTAAATTTCGGGCAATCAGGTAAAAATACTGTTCAGATAAAAAGTGAATTTAAGGAATATCTCACAACTCATACTCCGAAAGTGGTTGTTTTAATGGCTGGTTCGGCAAATTATTGGAATTATTATGGAATGGGGAATAGACAAAAATTTATTTATAATATTCGTACATTTAAACTTGTTAAGTTGCTGTGGAATTCCATTTTTACTGCTCAACAAAAAAAAAAGGAGCTACCTAACAATTCGTTTTTTAGTATCAAAAAATATGAGCAAAGACGATTGGAATTTTTATTAAGAAATCAAAAACAAGAATACAATTTGTCCTATCATTTGAGTATCCTTAGGTCGTCAGACAGTTTACGAATAAAAGCATATTCTGATTCTATATTTATGTTAGATGATATAAATCCCGTAATTTTAACAGACCTGGTATTTTACTCTATGTTGGCAAGCTTTGATATGGATTTTGATAAACTTAAAAATCTTGAAAATAAGGATTTGGCTGATTTTATTAAAATTACTCAAGGGATAAAGCAGGATACAATTCCTGCAGACATTTATTCTAATTATTATATTTCAATGTGGTATTTCATCAAATCTCTGTCGGCGGAAGATACTAGAAGTGTACAATTTTTGAAAAAGTCGAAAATTTTTAACCCTTACCTCGAAGATGCCTATTATGGTTTGTATTATAAAAGACAATTCGCTGGATATTTACCCAAAGATTATTATAGCAAAGCTGTTTGCCTAAAGGATACTGCAGATTATTATATACATAAACTTGGATTATTTGGTGGTAATTTAAAAAAAGGGACTGTATATATTGAAGAAGATAATCATCTAAAAATCAATATTTCACGAATTGACACTTGGGTTGAGGATGAACTGTACGAAATTGTAAACTTATGTACTCAAAAAGGAATTGGAGTAATAATAATGAATTATCCGATTTTAGACGAAGGTTGTCCATTTCAACCAGTAAACGATGTTTTAGAAGATATTGCGATTTTATATAATGTTAGTTTTATTAATAATTATGAAAGATTTAAAACTATTGATAAAAATCGAGATTCATATTTCGTTACGGATGGACATTGTAGTGATATAGGTTATTATTATATTGCTGAAGAAGTTTTTAATGAAATCGAAACAAATAATTGGTTTGTAAGAGAATAAAAGGAAAATAAATAATAACTGGATTGTATAATATTATGTCAGATATTGTTAAATTACATTTTAAGTTTGAGTTTGTTTTGCACTCAGACATTTTGTGATTATATAATATAAATAAAAGTCTAATAACCCATTTGCTTTAATTTCCACAAAACACCATTTGCAAATTTTTTATATCCAGCAGCATTATGATGACCATCTATTTCCCAATAATACTTTTGAGAATCTGATGCATCAATATTTTCAATTTCTCTATAATATTCTAACAAGTCTAAACATACTACTCCTTGCATATTGGCATACTCTAATACTAGGGAATTATATATAAATTTCCCTGTATCTGTTTCATATTTTACTGGATAAAACACTATCAATAATTCAAACTTATAATCTTTTGACAATTCTCTAAATTGAATTATAGTCTTTTTTAAATCGGAAATTGCTTTTCCCTTAGCTTTTATGATTTCCTGTTTTGGAATTAGTAACTCATTGTAGCCAAATAAATTATGAACAAACAAACGACACACAAACGACACAGCATAAACAGGTTGCCACCAGTGTTTTTTTATAGCAGTTTGCATTTTATCAAATCGTTCTTCGCCACCTCTCAACAGCATATCTTCCATTTCACAACCATAAGCAACAATTACAAGATTAGGTTTATACACTAATAGTTTATCTTTAAGCAAACGATATTCGTAAACGGGATCACTTCCAGAAATACCAGCATTTATGAACCTAAAACTGAGACTATCCTTCTTTGGCATTTTTTGTTCTAAAAATTTTGGCCAAGTTGAATCTGCATGTGCGCCATCTCCTTCCGTAAAAGAATCGCCCAAAGCTATTATAAGGTACTCGTTAGAATCTTTCTTTTCTTTTATATCTTCACCCGACAACCCAATAGAATTAGATTTTCTAAAAAAATCGAATTCAGTATTTTGAAAAGAATATGTTGAATTTTCGGTTCTCACATAATAATTTACAATTCTGTTTTGATACTGAATCGATTCATAGTAACCAAATCGTTTTTCAAAACCACTTAAGTTTACTCCAAAAATTCTGAGCAATATTTCAGCTAAAAGAATGCCAATAAACACACTAGCAATTAGAGTTAATAAATTTTGTTTATTGCGGAAGCTAAGTTTTATTGCAACATTTAATATCAAAAAGATTGCAAAAAAAATTGCAAAAATAAGCCAAAAACCTGACCAAATAAAGAGTTTTCTTTGAATATAAACTTGGAAAAATAAAATAAAATAAAATAAAAAACATAAAACTATCAAAACTACTATCAAATTTTTTAGCTTGTCTTTTTTAAAATAAACTAAAAAAACAAGCAACATAGTTGAGGCAATATAAAAGATAATAATTAAGATAATTATACGGATTTTTTCTTTTGAAAGCCAATTAACTTTAAATAATTTATCAAAAAAAGTATAATTATTACTTAACTCTGAAATATGAATATTATCAATACAACAGAAATTTTTATTAAGCAAAATCTTATCATTAGTGTCTTTAATTAAAATGTTAATTGGTGTAATCGAATTAATACCTACAATGCTAATTTCGAGGTGGTTAAAATACCATTCTTTTGGGTAGGAGAAATAGCCATAACTTCTCATCAAAGAGAATTTTCGGCCAAAAACACTTACACCGTAGCAATCTGTTCTATCATTAATAGATACACTATCTTGAGTCACATATATTTTAAGTTCTCCGTAAATATTTGTACGTTGCACATAAAAAGCAGAGCATACAGCTATAAATAAAAATAAAACAATAACAATCCCCAGTAAATATCGAACAAGTCTATTGCCAACAAATTTGCTTTTCATTTTCAGATTATTATTCAAAACCATATCGTATCATTTACAAAGACAATTCTTTTTAATATCAGACACTATTAAGTTTTTAGTTAATTGGTTATCTTGTAAATATTAGCTAAGTTCTAAAAATTATTAATACCAAAATAATTATTAAAATATTCTTATTAGTAATTAATTGTTAATATCTTAGCACCCAAATAATTAGACTATTTGCATCAAATTAAGATGAAAAACTCTGTGACAGTAAAATTAAATAAACTAATAACACTTAAAAATCAAGAACTTGGTTACAGATTTATTGCTAAAATTACAGTGAGCTAATGTACACACTTGGAATCTCGGCATATTACCACGATTCTGCTGCTTGTCTTATTTATAAAGATGAGATTATTTCTGCTGCCCAAGAAGAAAGATTTACCAGAATAAAACAAGATAAATCTTTCCCACTTAACGCCATAAAATATTGCCTCACAGAAGCCGGGCTGGACATTTGCGATATTACTGCCTTAGTATATTATGAAAAGCCATTCCTTAAATTCGAGAGATTATTAGAATCATATTATCATTTTGCACCAAAAGGTATCGTTTCATTCGTTAAATCAATTCCTATCTGGATAAAAGAAAAGCTTTTTATAAAAAACGAACTACATTCTGAATTAAAAAAAATTGGAAAATACGATAAAAAAAAATTGAAAATATTTTTTTCAGAACACCACTTATCTCATGCAGCCTCGGCATATTATCCTTCTGGATTTGCTTCTGCAGCAATTTTAACATTGGACGGCATGGGCGAATGGGCATCTGCATCCATTGCATCAGGGAAAGGCAATAAAATAGAAATACTTCAGGAACTGCATTATCCAAATTCATTAGGATTGCTATATTCTGCTTTTACTTACTTTATAGGATTTATGGTTAACAGTGGTGAGTATAAACTAATGGGTCTGGCTCCTTATGGTAATCATGGTTCGGAACAAGTTGAACATTACAAGAAACTCATCAGGGATAATCTTGTTGAAATAAAACCAGATGGCAGCATAAGACTTGAAATGAAGTATTTTGCATTTGCTACTGGGTTAAAGATGGTTCATACAAAAAAATGGGAGTCGCTATTTAACATAAAAAAACGTAATCCTTCTGATGACATTTTACAGTCTCATTCAGATTTAGCCTTAGCAATACAGCAAATTACTGAAGAAATAGTACTGAATATGGCTCGTGAAGCCAAGAGGCTAACAGGAAGTAAAAACCTTTGTATGGCAGGAGGAGTTGCCTTAAATTGTGTAGCAAACTCAGCAATCTTGAAAGAAAAATTATTTGACAAAATTTTCATACAACCAGCTTCTGGAGACGCTGGTGGATCGCTCGGTGCTGCCTTGGCTTTTGTTTATTTGAACAATGATTATCCTATCATTGCATGCAAAACTGATAAAATGAAAGGAGCGTTTCTTGGTCCTGAGTTCTCCGATTCTGATGTTTTGAAAGTTGCAAGAAAATATGGTGCGACATGGAAATATTTCGAAGATGACGATTCTTTATTTGAATTTACTTCCAATAAACTTATCGAAGGCAAAGTAACTGGTTGGTTCCGTGGAAGAATGGAGTTCGGGCCACGTGCTTTAGGAAATCGAAGTATCTTAGCAGATGCTCGTAATCCAGAGATGCAAAAAAAACTCAATCTTAAAATTAAGTTCCGTGAAGGATTTCGACCTTTTGCACCTTCTGTTTTAAACGAAGACAAACAACAATACTTTAATATTGATGTCAGCTCTCCCTATATGCTTTATATTGCAGATGTTACAGAAGACTTAAGAAACGCACTGCCTGATAATTACGAAAGTCTTGATATAATGTCAAAACTATACATTCAGCGATCAAGTGTTCCTACAATTACACATTGTGATTTTTCTGCACGTTTGCAAACTGTTCATAAAGAAACGAATCCTGATTATCATAAACTGATTTTAAAGTTTAAAGAACTTACAGGAACAGGATTAATTGTAAATACCAGTTTCAACGTTAGAGGAGAACCTATAGTTTGCACACCTAGCGATGCTTTTAGATGTTTTATGAGAACTGAAATGGATGTTCTTGTTTTACAAAATTATGTTTTTATAAAAGAAAATCAAAACATTAATAATAAGTTATTTAACGAAAATTTTAAACCTGATTAAAATGGAATTTTTAAAAGATATTTGGGGTTTTTTAAAAGAACGTAAGAAGTTTTGGCTTATACCCATAATTATTATTTTGCTTTTAGTAGGTCTTTTGGTAATTGTAGGAGGCTCCAGTAGTGTTGCACCCTTTGTTTACACTTTATTTTAAATGATAAAAGACAAAAAGAGACATATAACCGATTGCTTGGTAATAGTATCAGGACTGCTAATAGTGGGGATTATTACAGAAGAGTTCATTTATCTTTATATCGCAAGCCTTGTGGGGATTTCATCTGCACTAATTCCTCCTTTTGCTTATGTGATTTCGTTTTTATGGCAAGGAATCGGTAAAGTTTTAGGTTTTGTTACTTCAAAATTATTATTGTCAATCATTTTTTATTGTTTATTGTTTCCCTTCTCTTTACTACATAAACTTTTTGCTAAAAACAAAAGTATAAGCAAAGATAAATCAGAAACATACTGGATAAAAAAAGGAAAAATTGCAACAGATTTTTCAAAGCTTTGGTAAGAGTTCAAAAAAGTTTCTCTATAAGAATGGGCTTATTGTTTTTATTTGCTTAGGGATTATCAAAAAGAAATAACATCGGCAATCAAATCGGCATCATATTTTTTTACATTATAACACGCCCTTGAAGCTCAGATAGTTTTTTTATAACTTCGTTTATCTGACTAATTTTTTCCAATATACTTAAAATCTGTTCGGGTTTATTTGTTGTTTTTGCGTCTTTAAGTTGTTGCTGCAGCTTATTTTTTGCTTCTTTAACAATATTCAGTTTGTATTTTCGAAAAAGATCTTCGAGTAATTCATTTAATTTTTTTTCTTCGTCAACAACTTGTGCTCCCTTTCGTTTCCAAATTTGGCTTAATTGATGTTTTTGCGAACAAAGGCTAGCCGACAACTGACTTATTTCGGGGTCTTGGTGCTGTGTAAAAAAATCGGCACTAATTTTTTCGTTAGATTTAATGATTTGCTCTGCCAGTAAAAATATTTTTTGATTAAGTATATTTTTCATTTCAAGCTCATCATTTCTTAATTGGTCAATAATATAGTCTGCAACCTTTACATCGACATTTTCTTTAGATTCATGATTTACGAAAACTACTTTCTCATTACCATATAATAACAGTAGCCTTATTATTTCATGTTCTTGTGCTTCGAAATACACTTTGTCGACAAAAGCAGGAACAGGGGGGATATTTTGAGATGGCCCCAATAGGCTATGGCTTCTTTCCTTTTGCTTTAAATCTTGTATTTTTCGTCTAGTTATTTTTGCTACTTCGGCGTATAAGACTGTTTCGTTTATATTCATAATATTACTACATTCCTGAATATAAACCGACTGTTTAATTTTATCGTCAATAACCGAAATAGATCTGACAATATCTGAGATTAAGGCCGCTCTCTTAATGGGATCATTTTTTGCTTCATCGCTTAATAGTTGAGCTTTAAAACTTATAAAATCCTGTTCATTTTTTCGGATATATTCTAATGTTTCGGAGCTTGAATGCTTTTGTGCAAAAGAATCAGGGTCTTCACCCTCAGGGAACAATAATATTCTAACATTTAGCCCTTGTTCGAGCAACATATCTGTACCTCGCAAAGATGCCTTTATACCGGCTGAGTCGGCGTCATATAAAATTGTCACATCATTAGTAAACCGATGTATTAATCGAATTTGGTCTTCGGTTAAGGATGTTCCAGATGAAGCGACTACATTTTTAATATCAGCCTTATGAAACGAAAGTACATCAGTATATCCTTCAACGAGATAACATTTTTCTTTTTTAATTATTTCTTGCTTTGCTTGAAACAATCCATATAGCACCTTACTTTTACTATAAATAGCCGATTCTGGGGAGTTCAAATATTTTGCTATATTCTTATCAGTTTTGAGCGTTCTTCCACCAAAACCTATTACCTGCCCCGATAGACTAAAGATTGGGAACATAACTCTCCCAGCAAACCGATCGAAATTAAAATTTTCTTTTACAATAGAAAGCCCTGTTTTTTCGAGGAATTCAAGTTTGTATCCATTTTTTAAAGAATCTTTTGTAAACGCATCTCTTTCTTCAGGACTATACCCGAGTTTAAAATCATTAATAATCTGTTTACTAAATCCTCTTTCACGAAAATATCTCAATCCAATACTTATACCTTCTTCGGACTGCATAAGATTTTCGGCGAAATAATTGGATGCAAATTTTGTTACAATGAGCATACTTTCCTTTTCGCTACCGAGTTTTTTTTCCTCATCACTAAGCTCTCTTTCTTGGATTTCTATACCATATTTTTTGGCAAGATATCTTAGTGCTTCGGGGTAGGAAAGCTGTTCGTGTTCCATAATAAAATTAACGGCATTCCCCCCTTTGCCACAACCAAAGCACTTAAATATGCCTTTAGCAGGGCTTACAGTAAATGATGGGGTTTTTTCGTTATGGAAAGGGCATAAACCCTGAAAGTTGCTACCTCTACGTTTTAGATGCACAAAATCATTAACAACATCCACTATTTCGGCTGCATCAAATATTTTCGAGATAGTTATTGGATCAATCATTCAATAAAATATTAAAATATAAACAACTAAATAATTCGTAAAATTGCGATCGTTTAACAGATTAGCATAAAAAACTACTATAATTTTAATTTCATAAATATCAATAGATAATCATATTTCCAGTACTTTCGACATTACTCACATTGCCCGCCCTATCAACAATATAGAATTTATACAAAATAGTATCTCCATTAAAAGGATAATTTTCGTTTAAGTCATTTACAATTATTTCGCCTTTTAGAGTTTTATCATTTCCTACGGGAGTAAATTTTGGCACATAATAATTAAGAGGTAAAATCAATTCTACAGGTGTCAATACTCCAGCTACAAATCTGTATTTTTCAAGAAAGATGGTATTTTTTTGAGGTTGGATTGTATCAAACCCAATATCCCCATCTCCATCGACAAATGCGAATTGAAGTGTTCCATTTAAAACTCTGTTTTGAAGTCCATCAAGTGTGTCTTTAAGCGTAAACTCAATAAATTCGATTTTTGGAATAGGCGAATATTGTTCAATTCTAAAACACGACACGCATGTTACGGATATAAAAACCAATAATATTACTTTCCAAGATTTCATAAAACAAAAATACAAAATTTTTCATATAAAAAAAGCTATCTACGAGTTGTCAGATAGCTTTTTTTATTGATTTAATTATAATTTCTTATGCTTGAGCCGTTGGACCTCCAAAATTCATTGGTATTGGATTTCCTTGTTTATTAGACGACACTTTAATTGTACCATTAACAGATTCGTACTTTGAAATATTATCTTGTAATGCACTCATCAGTCTTTTGGCATGTTCTGGCGTTAAAATTATTCTTGATTTAACCTTCGCCTTAGGCATACCTGGCATAATTCTGACAAAATCCAGCACAAACTCTGAAGAAGAATGTGTAATTACAGCAAGATTAGCATAAACTCCTTGCCCTGTTTCTTCGGTAAGTTCAATATTGATTTGATTCTGTTTGTTTTTATCTTCCATTTTAATTCTCTTTTAATATTATAATTTCTTCTTCGATTTCTTGTTTTTCCATATATTCTAACGCAGAAACACGAATATTTTGCAATTCTCTTTGTCCAGTTCCAGCGGGGATTAAATGTCCCACAATTACGTTTTCTTTTAGGCCTTCAAGAGTATCGACTTTACCTCTTATAGCAGCTTCGTTAAGAACTTTAGTAGTTTCTTGGAATGATGCGGCAGACATAAAACTTTGAGTTTGTAGTGCAGCTCTAGTAATACCTTGTAATATCTGGCTTGATGTAGCAGGCAATGCGTCTCTAACCTCAACAAGTTTAAGGTCTCTACGTTTAAGCATAGAATTTTCGTCTCTTAAACGCCTAAATGACACAATTTGTCCAGGTTTAAAGTTTTCGGAGTTTCCAGCGTCCACAACAACTTTTTTATCAAACAAGTTATCATTTTCTTCTCTAAAAGCCCATTTATCTACGATTTGTTTTTCTAAGAACTGAGTATCTCCAGGTTCTTCGATAACAACTTTTCTCATCATTTGTCTTACAATAACCTCAAAGTGTTTGTCATTGATTTTCACGCCTTGCAAACGATAAACATCCTGAACTTCGTTTACGAGATACTCTTGAACTTCGGTTGGTCCTTTAATTGCGAGTATATCGCTAGGCGTAATAGCTCCATCAATTAAAGCGGTACCAGCTTTCACGTAATCGTTAGGTTGCACAAGAATTTGTTTCGACAATGGGACAAGATATTTCTTCACATTTCCGTCTTTTGGCTGTATTTCTATTTCACGATTCCCTCTTTTAATCTTACCAAAAGACACTTCTCCGTCAACTTCTGAAACGACAGCTGGGTTAGATGGATTTCTTGCTTCAAACAACTCTGTTACTCTAGGCAATCCACCAGTAATATCTCCGCCTTTACCAACAATTCTAGGCATTTTTATCAAAACATCACCTGTATTAATATCTTCTTTTTCGTTACGCATTAATCGCGCACCTACTGGGAGGTTGTATATCGCAAGCACTTCTTTTTTCTTATTAAAAATTTTGGCGACTGGGATTTTGGTTTTATCTTTTGTTTCAATAATAGTTTTTTCTTTAGTTCCAGTTTGCACGACCAACTCGTCTTTAAAGTTAACTCCCTCAACAAGATCTTCGTACACTAATTTACCTGCGTGTTCTGATACTATAACAATATTATAAAGATCCCAATCACATATCTTATCTCCTTTTTTAACAATGTCGCCTGATTTAAAGAATAATTTTGCTCCATAAGGTATTGGTTTATTAATAAGCTGTATTTTTGTTTTAACATCAACAACTCTCAATTCTGCCATACGTGTAACAACAATATCGACTTTTTGTCCATCAGACTCTTCATACTCGACAGTACGTAATTCATCAAACTCAATAATTCCGCCATACTTAGCAGTTATAGAAGATTCGCTAGCCACATTACCAGCGACCCCCCCCATGTGGAATGTTCTTAGAGTTAACTGAGTACCAGGTTCTCCAATAGATTGAGCAGCAATAACACCAACAGCTTCACCCTTTTGCACCATTTTTCGTGTTGCAAGATTACGTCCATAACATTTTGTACAAACCCCTTTACGGCTTTCGCAAGTTAATACCGAACGGATTTCAACTTTTTCAATCGGTGAATCTTCAATCTTTTTTGCAACTTTTTCTGTAATTTCTTCACCCGATGCAAGAATAAGTTCTTCGGTTTGAGGATGATAAATATCGTGAACAGTAGTACGTCCTAATATTCTTTCATACAAAGATTCTATAACCTCTTCATCGTTCTTTTTAAGCTCTGTAGCAACAAGACCTCTAAGGGTTCCACAATCTTCTTCATTTATAATAACATCCTGAGCCACATCAACTAGCCTTCTAGTAAGATAACCTGCATCAGCAGTTTTAAGAGCTGTATCAGCAAGCCCTTTACGTGCTCCGTGAGTTGAAATAAAATACTCTAAAATAGAGAGTCCTTCTTTAAAGTTAGACAAAATAGGGTTTTCAATAATCTCACTAGTTTGAACACCTGATTTTTGTGGTTTCGCCATTAATCCCCTCATTCCGCACAACTGGCTAATTTGTTCTTTAGATCCCCTTGCACCAGAGTCAAGCATCATGTAAACGGCATTAAAGCCTTGATCATCTGTCGAGAGTTTACGCATAACCTCTATACTTAATCTGGCATTAATATTTGTCCACACATCAATAACCTGATTATATCTTTCATTATCAGTTATAACACCTATGTTATAATTTCCCATGATTTCATCCACCGCTTCATAACCCTCAGCAACTAATTCTTCTTTTTCTGGAGGGACAATAACGTCATCCAGATTAAAAGAAAGACCACCTACAAAAGCATTAGAGTATCCAAGGTCTTTGATGTCATCAAGAAATTTAGCGGTTACGGCTGTGCCAAACTGACTAATGAGATTACCAATAATATCTCTCAAGGATTTTTTTGTTAAAACGGCATTAATAAAACCGTATTCTTTTGGCACAATCTGGTTAAATAGAACTCTACCAGTAGTGGTAGAAATCATTCTTGTCACTATCTCCCCATTCTCATCAACGTCTTCTGTACGGACTTTGATTTGAGCATGTAAACCTAATTTACCTTCATTATTTGCAATAACAACTTCTTCGGACGAATAGAATATTTTACCTTCTCCTTGAACACCTTTACGCTCTTTAGTCATATAATACAATCCGAGAACCATATCTTGCGAAGGTACAGTAATAGGTGCCCCATTAGCAGGATTAAGAATATTATGTGAAGCAAGCATTAACACTTGTGCTTCTATAATTGCTGCATTTCCCAAAGGGAGATGAACCGCCATTTGGTCACCATCAAAGTCTGCGTTAAAAGCTGTACACACAAGGGGATGCAACTGAATTGCTTTACCTTCGATAAGTTTAGGCTGGAAAGCCTGTATTCCGAGACGGTGCAAAGTAGGCGCACGATTCAGGAGAACAGGATGGCCCTTAAGAACATTTTCGAGTATATCCCAAATAACGGGGTCTTTTCTTTCAACTATTTTTTTAGCAGATTTTACTGTTTTAACAATTCCACGTTCGGTTAACTTCCTAATAATAAACGGTTTATACAGTTCGGCTGCCATATCTTTTGGGATACCACATTCGTGCATTTTTAACTCTGGTCCAACCACAATTACCGAACGAGCGGAGAAGTCAACACGCTTACCTAATAAATTTTGACGGAATCTTCCTTGTTTTCCTTTCAAGCTATCGCTAAGGGATTTTAACGGTCTATTAGCATCAGTTTTAACTGCATTTGCTTTTCTAGAATTATCAAACAATGAGTCTACTGCTTCTTGTAGCATCCTCTTTTCGTTACGCAAAATAACTTCAGGAGCTTTAATTTCTAGTAGTCTTTTGAGGCGATTATTACGAATAATAACTCTTCTATATAAATCGTTAAGGTCTGATGTTGCAAAACGGCCCCCATCTAACGGGACTAGCGGTCTTAGTTCGGGTGGTATTACAGGAACAATCTTAACAATCATCCATTCGGGCTTATTAATTTCTTTTGATAATCTAAAAGCCTCAACAACGATAAGTCTTTTTAGTGCTTCACTTTTACGTTGCTGTGAAGTTTCTTTGTTCGCTTTATCCCTCAAATCATAAGATAAAAAATCTAAATCTATTCTTTGCAATAAATCAAACAGAGCTTCTGCGCCCATTTTAGCAATAAACTTATTAGGATCTGCATCATCAAGCATCTGATTTTCACGTGGCAATGATTCTAAAATCTCAAGATATTCATCTTCTGTAAGGAAGTCTAATTCTGTTACCCCATCAATTGCTTTAACTCCAGGCTGAATAACCACATATCTTTCGTAATAAATAATCATATCCAGTTTTTTGGCTGAAAGACCTAATAAATATCCAATTTTGTTGGGTAGGGTTTTAAAATACCAGATATGAGCAACTGGGACTTCTAATTTAATATGTCCTGTACGCTCTCGACGAACTTTCTTTTCGGTAACTTCAACACCACATCTGTCGCAAACGATACCTTTATATCTAATTCTTTTGTATTTACCACAGTGACATTCATAATCTTTAACTGGACCAAAAATTCTTTCGCAAAACAAACCGTCTCTTTCGGGTTTATAGGTACGATAATTAATTGTTTCTGGTTTTGTAACTTCTCCACTCGACATTTCCTGAATTTCTTCGGGAGAAGCGAGACTAATTGTAATTTTTGAGAAATTTGAATTTACTTTATTATCTTTTCTAAAAGCCATTTTGTCAGCTATTTAAATATATACAACAATATTAATCAAGGTTCACTCTCAGACACAATCCTCGTAGTTCATGTAAAAGAACATTGAGCGATTCGGGTATTCCTGGCACGGGCATCTGTTCACCTTTCACTATGCTTTCGTAGGTTTTTGCACGCCCCATTACATCATCGGATTTGACAGTCAGTATTTCTTGGAGTATATTTGCTGCCCCAAAGGCTTCAAGTGCCCACACTTCCATTTCACCAAATCTTTGCCCCCCGAACTGAGCTTTACCTCCAAGAGGTTGCTGTGTTATCAGAGAATATGGGCCAATACTACGAGCATGCATTTTATCTTCGACCATGTGTCCAAGTTTAAGCATATAAATTATGCCTACAGTTGCAGGTTGGTCAAATTTTCTACCGGTTCCCCCGTCATATAAGTAGGTTTTACCATATTTTGGTACCCCAGCCTTATCGGTGTATTCGTTTATCTGGTCAATATTTGCTCCGTCAAAAATAGGTGTTGCAAAATTAACTCCTAACACTTGCCCGGCCCAACCCAAGACAGTTTCATAAATTTGTCCTAAGTTCATACGCGAAGGCACACCTAATGGATTTAAAACAATATCAACAGGAGTACCGTCATCGAGGAAAGGCATATCTTCTTGACGAACAATTTTCGCCAAAATACCTTTATTTCCATGTCGGCCTGCCATTTTATCTCCCACTTTAATAGTACGCTTACTAGCTATATAGATTTTTGCAAGTTGCATAATTCCAGCAGGAAGTTCATCCCCAATAGTAATATCAAGTCTTCTACGCCTAAATTCTCCTTCGAGTTTTTTAAACTCAATCATATAATTATACAAAAGTTTTCCTATAGTTACGTTTCTATTTTTATCAGTAGTCCATTTATTTGGGCTAACAGTTAAAAAATCAACATCTCCGAGGAGTTTTTGCGAAAACTTTAATCCTTTTGGAATTATATCATTCCCAAAATTATCTTTAACTCCTTGCGAAGTCTTACCATTAACAAGAACAAACAGTTTTTCGATAAGCAATGCCTTGAGTTTAGAATTAGCTTCTATTTGCTGTTCATCAATGTTCTCAAGTAGAATCTTATCTTGTATTTTAGCTTTTCTGTCTTTAATTGTTTTAGCAAATAATTTTTTGTCTATCACAACTCCGCTAGTAGAGGGGGATGCTTTTAGGGAGGCATCTTTAACATCACCAGCTTTTTCCCCAAAAATTGCTCTCAACAGTTTTTCTTCGGGAGATGGGTCGCTTTCCCCTTTAGGAGTAATCTTACCTATTAGTATATCACCTGGCTTAACATAAGCACCAACACGAATAATCCCGTTTTCGTCAAGATCTTTCGTAGCCTGTTCACTAACGTTAGGAATATCAGAGGTAAGTTCTTCCATACCACGTTTTGTTTCTCTAACTTCGAGTTGATAATCGGCTATATAAATAGAAGTAAATAAGTCTTCGCGGACAACTTTTTCGTTTATTACAATAGCATCCTCAAAGTTATAACCTTTCCAAGGCATAAAAGCAACTTTAAGGTTTCTTCCCAAAGCGAGTTCCCCATTTTCGGTTGCGTAGCCCTCTGTAAGAATTGTGCCTTTAGAAACTTTTTCACCTTTCGACACAATCGGTCTAAGGTTAATACAAGTATTTTGATTTGTTTTATGAAATTTTGGGATTAGATATTCTGTAATTTCGTCGGTAAAGCTCACAAAACTTTCTTCTTCGTTTCTATCGTAACGAATTACAATTTTTTGTGCGTCCACAAACTCGACAACTCCCTTACCTTCTGCAACTAAAAGGATTCTGGAGTCTTGTGCGACCATGTGTTCAATACCAGTTCCCACAATGGGAGTTTCTGGTTTAAGTAATGGAACAGCTTGTCTCATCATATTTGATCCCATAAGAGCACGGTTTGCATCATCATGCTCGAGAAAAGGTATCAGAGAGGCAGCAATTGATGCAATTTGGTTTGGAGCGACATCCATTAAATTTATTTGTTCGGGTTCAACCACAATATAATCACCTTCATTACGTGATTTAATTTTATCAGATTGAAAAAACCCATTATCATCAATCAGAGCATTAGCTTGTGCTATTACTTCTTCTTCTTCTGCCTCCGCACTTAAATAAACAATATTTTCAAAACTTGCTTGTCCATTATTTACATTTCGATAAGGAGTTTCGATAAAACCAAGTTTATTAATTTTTGCATAAACACAAAGCGAAGATATCAATCCAATATTTGGTCCTTCAGGAGTTTCAATTGGGCATAATCTTCCATAGTGTGTAAAATGGACATCACGCACTTCGAAACCAGCTCTTTCGCGAGACAATCCGCCTGGTCCGAGAGCCGACAATCTTCTTTTATGTGTCATTTCAGATAATGGATTAATTTGATCCATAAACTGAGATAATTGATTTGTTCCAAAGAACGAATTAATTACAGACGATAATGTTTTTGAGTTAATCAAATCTATAGGATGAAAGACCTCATTATCTCTAACATTCATTCTTTCACGAATTGTTCGAGCCATACGGGCAAGACCAACACCAAATTGATTTCCAAGTTGTTCGCCAACTGTACGCACACGACGATTACTAAGATGGTCTATATCGTCAACATCTGCTTTCGAGTTAATCAACTCTATCAGATATTTAATAATTGCGATTATATCTTCGCGTGTCAACACCTTTACATCAGTAGGCGTTTGTAATGCTAATTTATGATTAATACGGAATCTACCAACATCACCTAAATCATAACGTTTTTCAGAGAAGAAGAGTTTATCAATCACATCACGAGCTGTTGCTTCGTCAGGTGGTTCAGTATTTCTCAACTGGCGATAAATATGTACAACAGCTTCTTTTTCGGAGTTACATGGGTCCTTTTGCAGAGTGTTATATATAATCGCATAATCAGAAACTTTCTGATTTTCTTTATGTAGTAAAATAGTTTTTGCACCAGATTCTACAATCATTTCAATATGATGATTCTCTATAATTGTTTCACGATCAATAACTACTTCGTTACGCTCAATAGAGACTACTTCTGCAGTATCTTCATCAACAAAATCTTCAAACCATGTTTTTAATACTCTAGCAGCTAATCTTCGTCCAACTGCCTTTTTCACGGCAGTTTTAGACACTTTAATTTCGTCTGCGAGGTCAAATATTTCTAGTATATCTTTATCACTTTCAAAACCGATAGCTCTAAGTAAAGTTGTTACCGGCAATTTCTTTTTTCGGTCAATATAAGCAAACATTACTGAATTAATGTCTGTAGCAAACTCTATCCATGATCCTCTAAAAGGTATAACCCGTGCGGAATAAAGTTTAGTTCCATTCGCATGAAGAGACTGACTAAAGAAAACTCCCGGCGAACGATGTAATTGTGACACTACAATTCTTTCTGCACCGTTAATTACGAATGTTCCGCTCGGTGTCATATAAGGTACTGTACCAAGCCAAACATCCTGCACTGAGGTTTCAAAGTCCTCATGGTTTGCGTCTGTACAATACAGTTTTAACTTTGCTTTTAGCGGGATACAGTATGTCAATCCTCTCTCTATACACTGCTCGATACTATATCGAGGAGGGTCTAGCGAATAGTCCAAAAATTCGAGGACGAAATTATTTCGCGTATCAGTAATTGGAAAATTATCTTGAAAGACATTATACAGTCCTTCGGCTTTTCTTTGCTCTGCCGTTGAGTCTAATTGAAAAAACTCTTTAAACGATTTTATCTGTATCTCAAGAAAATCAGGGTATTCTAGCTGATTTTTTGTAGTTGAGAAATTGATTCTTTGCTTTGTATTAACAGTCATCTATGCAATAATTAAATATGAACTTAAACATTAACAACGAAAGGTTTAAAACCCTGTATCGGGTTTTAAACCTAAAATATATACAATAATCTTGTCTATTTAAGTTCCACTTCTGCACCTGCGTCTTCTAATTGCGCTTTAAGTGCATTAGCCTCATCTTTTGGTACTCCTTCTTTAATTGGAGCTGGAGCTCCATCAACAAGAGCTTTTGCTTCTTTTAGTCCTAACCCTGTTAATTCCTTAACTAGTTTAACGATTTGCAATTTTTGAGCACCGGCTGAATTCAAGATTACATCAAAATCTGTTTTTTCAACTTCGCCTGCGCCTTCGGCTGCAGCTGCGGGTCCTGCAATTGCAACAGCTGCTGCAGCAGGTTCGATACCATATTCATCTTTTAAGATATTTGCTAATTCGTTTACGTCCTTAACAGTAAGGTTAACTAATTCTTCTGCTAACTTCTTAAGATCTGCCATTTTAATTGAATTTTACTTGTTTAACTACTAATTTTCTATTCTCTTTCTGACAAGGTTTTTACAAGCCCTGCCAATGTGTTCTTACCTGATTCTAGTTGTCCAAGAATTGTCTTCATTGGTGATTGTAATAGATTTATAATATCACCAATAAGTTCTTCTTTGGATTTTAGACTAGCTAATGCATCCAGTAAATGTTCTCCTACATAAATTGATTCTTCAGCGAAAGCTGCTTTAAAAAGCGGCTTATCACTTTTTTTATTTAATTCTTTTATCAACTTACCAGGTACATTTGCTACATTACAAAACATTACCGATGTGTTTTGTTTTAATACATCGTATAATTCTTTATAATCTTTTTCGGATGCTTCCAAAGCTCTTTTGAAGAATGTATTCTTAACAACAATCAGTTCTATGTCTTTCTCGAAGCACTTTTTTCTCAACTCAAAAGTTTGCTGAGCATCCAATCCAGAGATATCGGCCAAATAAAAATGGCTATATTCCTGTACTGTAGATTTTAGTTCTTCAATAAGCACTTGTTTGTCTTCTCGTTTCATACGGACAATTTCAATTTACTAATTAACTGATTTAGGTTCAATCTCGATTCCAGGACTCATGGTACTCGAAAGATAAATACTACGAATGTAAGTACCTTTTGCCGCTACAGGTTTTAATTTAATAATAGTCTGAATTAGTTCTGATGCATTATCAAAGATTTTATTTGCATCAAACGAGACTTTACCTATACCAGCATGAATAATTCCATATTTGTCAACTTTAAAGTCGATTTTACCCTTTTTAACATCTTCAACAGCTTTTCCGATTTCCATAGTAACTGTTCCGGTTTTAGGATTAGGCATAAGCCCTCTGGGACCTAGCACTCTACCTAATTTTCCGATTTTAGCCATAACTTGCGGCATTGTGATAATAATATCAATATCTGTCCACCCACTGGTGATTTTTTCGATATAGTCATCTAACCCAACAAAATCGGCTCCTGCATCTTTTGCTTCTTGCTCTTTATCTGGAGTACACAATACCAACACGCGAACCTTTTTACCAGTACCGTGCGGTAATGTAGTGATCCCACGAACCATTTGGTTAGCTTTTCTAGGATCAACTCCAAGACGTACGTCAAGATCAACAGATGCATCAAACTTAGTGTAAGATAATTCCTTAACTAGATTTGCAGCTTCTTGGAGATCGTACTTCTTGCCTTTTTCAACTTTAGCTAAAGCTTCTTTTCTTTTTTTGCTAATTTTTGTCATTTCAAAAAGTACTTTAATTATTGTTTAATAGGAGATTCTCCTTTAATTGTAATCCCCATACTTCTGGCGGTGCCAGCCACCATGCTCATAGCTGCATCTACTGTAAAAGCATTTAAATCAACCATTTTGCTTTCGGCAATAGTTTTAACATGCTCCCAGGAAATTGCTCCAACTTTGTTTCTATTAGGTTCTGCTGAGCCTTTTTTCAGTTTCGCCATTTCCAATAGTTGTACAGCTACCGGTGGAGTTTTTACGATAAAATCGAAAGATTTATCACTATAAAAAGTGATAACCACAGGTAATACTTTACCTGCTAACTCCTGTGTTCTGCCATTAAATTGTTTACAGAACTCCATTATGTTTAAGCCCTTCGATCCTAATGCCGGCCCTACCGGTGGAGACGGATTTGCGGCACCTCCTTTAATTTGTAGTTTAATAAAACCACCAATTTGTTTTGCCATAAACTTTGTTTCTTTTAAAATAAAGATTACTCTTTTTCTACTTGTATAAATCTAAGTTCTAAAGGTGTCCTTCTTCCAAATATCTTAACCATTACCTTCAGTTTTTTCTTTTCATCATACACTTCTTCAATCACACCACTAAAACCATTAAACGGTCCGTCGATAACCTTAACAGGCTCACCAACAAAAAATGGAACGTTAATCTCTTCACTACCTTGCGCTAACTCATCAACTTTACCAAGAATTCTAGCTACCTCATCACTCCTTAGGGGTGTGGCTTTTCCATCTTTGGTACCCAAAAAACCAATAACACCAGTTACACCACGAATAATGTGCTCTACTTCACCGTCTAGAACAGCATTTACTAAAATGTACCCTGGAAAGAAATTTCTTTCTTTATGTACAGGTTTTCCGTTTCTTACCTGATAGACTTTTTCGGTTGGTATAAGCACCTGAGATATCTGTTCGGAAAGCCCATGTCTCGCAATTTCACTTTCGAGATATTCTTTTACCTTCTTTTCCTTACCACTAAGGGCTCGAACAACATACCACTTTTTTTGTATTTCTGCCATATCCAACTAAAAAAATTTTGGTTTAATAAAACATGCCGTAAACGATTTTAAGGACTTCTTTAAACGTAAAGTCCATTAAAAACACAATAACGGCAAATATTAAGGAAGCAACCATTACTACAACGGCACTATTCTGAAGCTCTGACCACTTAGGCCAAGTAACTTTATGAACCAACTCGTTGTAGGTTTCTAAGAAATATGTTTTAATTTTACTCATCTCTTAATTATTGTCTAATGCACGGGAGGAGCGACTCGAACGCCCGACACCTAGTTTTGGAGACTAGTGCTCTACCAACTGAGCTACACCCGTAAACAAGTAAGTAAGTCGCTCTAAAAATCGTCTTACCTACTTATATTATCTATTATTACTCAACAATTTCTATAATCTGTCCTGCACCAACTGTTCTACCACCTTCACGAATTGCAAAACGTAATCCAACGTTACAAGCAACAGGGTAAATTAGTTCTACTGAAATCGTAACGTTATCACCTGGCATTACCATCTGTACTCCTTCTGGAAGTTTGATTTCACCAGTAATATCTAAAGTTCTCAAGAAGAACTGTGGACGATAGTTGTTATGAAATGGTGTATGACGACCACCCTCTTCTTTTTTCAAAACATATATTTCAGCTTTGAATTTAGTGTGAGGATTAATTGTTCCAGGAGCAGCAATAACTTGTCCTCTTTTAATCTCGTCTTTATCCACACCACGAAGTAATAACCCAACGTTATCACCAGCTTCACCTCTATCAAGAATTTTGCGGAACATTTCAACTCCCGTTACTACGGTTTTGCGAGCTTCTGAACCTAGACCTATAATATGAACTTCGTTTCCTGTATTGATTACACCTGTTTCAATTCTGCCAGTGGCAACAGTACCACGACCTGTAATTGAGAATACGTCTTCAACCGGCATTAAAAATGGTTTTTCATTTTCACGTGGAGGAATAGGTATCCATGCATCAACAGCATCCATAAGTTCCATTACTTTGTCTTCCCACTTTTCCTCTCCATTAAGAGCGCCAAGAGCTGAGCCTTGAATAACAGGACCATTATCACCGTCAAAATTATAAAAGCTCAATAACTCACGAACTTCCATTTCAACTAACTCTAACAATTCCTCATCATCAACTAAATCAACTTTATTAAGGAAAACAACGATTTTAGGTACGTTTACTTGACGAGCAAGGAGGATGTGTTCACGTGTTTGAGGCATAGGTCCATCAGTTCCGGCAACAACAAGGATAGCACCATCCATTTGAGCAGCACCTGTTACCATGTTTTTAACATAGTCAGCGTGACCTGGACAATCAACGTGTGCATAGTGTCGTTCAGCAGTTTGATACTCAACGTGCGAAGTGTTAATAGTTATACCTCTTTCTTTTTCTTCAGGAGCATTGTCAATAGAATCAAAATCCATTATAGCAGACAAACCCTTCTTTGCCAATACCATAGTAATGGCAGAAGTCAAGGTAGTCTTACCGTGGTCAACGTGCCCAATGGTACCAATATTTACGTGCGGTTTCGACCTGTCAAATTTTTCTTTAGCCATGGCTTAAAATATTTATATATTAATAATTAAAACTTAAATTTACTTCAAAAAAAACTGAGCCAATGATGGGAATTGAACCCATGACCTCTTCCTTACCAAGGAAGTACTCTACCCCTGAGCTACATTGGCACCTATTGAGCGGGAAACGAGACTCGAACTCGCGACCCTCAGCTTGGAAGGCTGATGCTCTACCAACTGAGCTATTCCCGCATCCTTAGTAGTGGGGAGAGAAGGATTCGAACCTCCGAAGTCGAAAGACAACAGATTTACAGTCTGCTCCAGTTGGCCACTTTGGTATCTCCCCCTATTTTTTATTTTATTGGAGCCGATGGACGGACTCGAACCGCCGACCGGCTGATTACAAATCAGCTGCTCTACCAACTGAGCTACATCGGCCAAAAAATAATTCATACATTTTAAAGAACATAAATCCCTTTCGCAAAAGGTTTGCAAATGTATGAATTATTTATTTACTTACAAAAAAAACTTTGTCTTTTTTTTATTTTTTTTTATTCGCGTTGTTTTTCTTTGAATTTTTTGAGCTGACGCCTTAGTGCAACTGTAACACTATCAATAGACTCTTCGAAAGATTTACTTTGTTTTTTTGCGAAAATAGCAGCCCCATGTGGAATATCAATATTAATCTCGGCAATTTTATTGCCATTTTTTACCGAATTATCAATTTTTAAAACCACTTCTGCATTTAAAATATCGTCTGCAACCTGACTAAGCTTTCCAACTTTCGCTTCAATGTAGTCAATTAATTTTTTATCTGCATCAAATTTAACCGATTGAATTTTTATATTCATATTTACTCCTTTCTTTATGCTCGTGGATGAGCTTGTTTATAAACATCTTTAATTTTCCCGAATGTATTGTGTGTGTAAACTTGAGTAGCTGCTAAATTAGCATGACCCAAAAGTTCTTTTATCGCATTCAAATCGGCACCATGATTTAACATGTGCGTTGCAAATGTATGTCTTAGTACATGAGGACTTTTTTTATCTATCACAGTAACTTTACTCAAATAGTGTACGACTTTTAAATAAACAAATTTTGAGTACATTTTATTGCCTTTATCAGTAACAAATAACCAATTCTCTTTTGACACTCCAAATCCCCGTTCGGATTTTTTATCAATATAATTCTTATATATATTAATGGTATAGGAATTTAGCGGACAAACTCTTTCCTTATTTCTTTTACCCAAAATTTTTACTGTTAAGTCAGAAAAACTAATGTCAACATGCTTAATATTTATCAACTCCGATAATCTCATTCCAGTATTATAAAACATCTCTATTATAAATCTATCTCTAACACCACTAAAGTCATCTGTATAAACATCGCTTGCCTCTAATTTGTTCATTTGATTTTCCTGCACAAACTCAGGAAGTCGTTTCTTGTTTTTTGGACTAATAATTTTAGCCATTGGATCATCATCAATAATATTTTGTTTTCTTAAATATTTAAGAAATGACTTTAGACACGATAATTTGCGATTTATTGTTCTTGCAGAAATATTATTTAGGGATAATTCCACAATCCACAAGCGTATATTTTGGTAATTTAAACAAGCAACATCATCTTTTTCGGAACAAGAGCAATGCTCATAAACAAAACTACGAAACTGATTAAGGTCAGTTTCGTATGATTTTATAGTATGTATTGAATATCTCTTTTCGTACTTGAGGTATTTAATAAAGATTTCAATGTTCATAAATTTTTACGTAATAAGCTTTAGTTTTGTTTTATACGTAAAAAAAACTTTATGGTTACGTAGCCCACAAAAAAAATTAATTATTTTCTGCTTGGCTTTGTAAACGCTGAATATAAACGGCATGTAATGTTTGCTGACGCTTTGTAATAGATGGTTTTTGAAATGCCTGACGGCGTCTCATTTCTTTTACAACTCCCGTTTTTTCAAATTTTCTTTTAAAACGTTTTAAGGCTCTATCAATATTTTCGCCTTCTTTTACTGGTACTATTATCATTTCTTTTTACAATTAAATTTTAATATTTTACTGTTTTAGGGCTGCAAAAGTACACATTATTAAATTATAGACAAAATTTTTTAACCAAATAAACATATTTATTCAATTTTTATTTTTTTTATCATTAGAAACGTATAAATATTACCTTTGCAATCAAAATAATAATATGACATTAATTAAATCTATTTCGGGAATTAGAGGAACAATTGGCGGGAAACAAAACGACAATTTAACTCCTTTTGACATAATGAAATTTGCTGTTGCGTATGGACAGTGGGTTAAAGAAAACAATAATGAGGCAAACCTTATTGTGGTTGGCAGAGATGCACGTCCATCAGGTAAGATAATTGAGAGCATAATTGTTTCAACAATGGCTTCTATGGGATTTGATGTTTTAAACATAGGACTTGCCACTACTCCAACAACTGAGTATGCCGTAATAAAAGAACAAGCCTCGGGCGGTATTATTATAACTGCCAGTCATAATCCCATTGAATGGAATGCCTTAAAATTACTTAATTCTAAAGGTGAGTTTTTAACTGCCGAAGATGGAGCAAGATTATTGGAACTGGTCGAATCGTCTTCTCCTGAATTTAGCACAGTTGACAAGTTGGGGAAAATCAAAATCGCAAGAGATTATGAAAATTATCATATTGATTCAATATTGAAATTGCCTTTAGTAAATAAAAATCTAATTAAAGAAGCTAATTTTAAGATTGCTATTGATTGCGTTAACTCAGTTGGAGGTTTTGCAATTCCTAAATTACTTAAAGCTCTCGGAGTAAGCGATATCATTAAAATATATTGCACACCTGATGGAAACTTCCCACATAATCCAGAACCAATACCCGAAAACCTTACTGAAATTAGTAAAGTAATAAGAGAACAAGGTGCTGACGTAGGTTTTGTTGTGGATCCAGATGTTGATAGACTTGCAATTATTTGTGAAGATGGCAGTATGTTTGGTGAAGAATATACACTTGTAGCAGTTGCAGATTACGTGCTATCAAAAACTCCTGGTAATACAGTATCAAACCTATCTTCTACAAGTGCTTTACGGGAGGTTACAGAGAAATATGGGATGCTATATAACGCTTCAGCTGTTGGAGAGGTTAATGTTGTTGCAAAAATGAAAGAGACAAATGCTGTTATTGGTGGCGAAGGTAACGGTGGAGTTATTTATCCTGAATCGCATTACGGACGAGACGCATTAGTAGGCATAGCCTTGTTCCTTTCGCTATTAGCCGAAAAAAAGTTAAAAGTCTCAGGACTCAAAAAATCATATCCTCAATATCATATCTCAAAAAATAAAATTCAACTCAAAGAGAACATTGATGTCGATAAGATTTTACAATCGCTTGAAAATAAATACAAAAACAATCCTATAAATACTATAGATGGTTTAAAAATTGAGTTCCCCAAAACAAAAGAATGGGTGCATTTACGTAAATCAAATACAGAACCTATTATTAGAATCTATTCTGAAAGCTCAAGTATCGAAGCCGCTGATAAACTTGCACAAGGCATTATTGATGAAATAAATGAATTAATCTAAAGATATTTGTTAAAGTCAGAAATGGGGAGTAGGAAGAGTGAAAACTGAAGAGCACCGCACTGCGATGCACTGAGCTTGTCGAAGTGTCAAAATGTGAGGACTTGTCGTGCACTCACTTCGACTCCGCTCAGGACAAGTCGCTCACTTCGTAAGTTTTTTAACATAAATGGCATTAAGAGATTAAGGGAATTAAGAGGGAAGGAAAAAAGTGAAGAGTTGGGGATCTATTTAAAACATTATAAATAAACAGGAAAGACTGTCGGTCGTTACTTCCTCGTGGAGTTTTTACTGCTTAGTTGCAATTTGGGATGTGTGTTTTTTGTGGAGTTATTCATAGTTGTGTTTTATCAGAAAGCCAACGCTACCCATGACTCCTAAAAGGGGAAAGCCAACGCTACCCCTGGCCCCTAAAGGTGGGGTGTCGTAAATCTATAAATAATCAATAATGTTTTCCCCCCATATATCAATTTAGAGCTATTTTTCTTTTTACAGAGAATGAATCACATAAATTTTC